>BNJS01001179.1_pt1 | contig 141316 bp, 162 predicted proteins | sample 8540461 | NCBI WGS metagenome assembly BNJS01 (sample SAMD00202454, study PRJDB9452) | human saliva metagenome | isolation source: human saliva | place: Japan
ATTTTCAATCGCTTTTTAGGCAAAGATATGGCAAAGGAAAAACAACGCGAACAACTCATCGCTGCTCAACAGACTCATCAGAATGGAAGCTGCTAGGAAAAAGAATTTGCCACCAAAAAGAACAAGCACAGCGCGAACTATCAGCTGGAACAAAATGCACAAAAACACGCCTCCTCTTAACTCTTAATTTTTATTTCTTACCCTCTCCTAAGTATGATTACTCTTATAGCTGCCGCCGATGAGCTCATAATGCTTGGGCAAGGAAGTGAGTTGCTTTGGCATTTGCCAGAAGATTTTAAAACATTTCAAACGCCTCACCACAGGGCATTGTATTATTATGGGACGGAAAACGTTTGAGACTTTTCCAAAACCTTTGCCCAATCGCACCCATATAGTGATTACACGCCAAAAAGACTATGCTAAGAGGGGATTATAGTAGTCAATTCCTTAGAGGAAGCTATTGCTAAAGCCCTTGCCTTAGACCCTAATCCTTATGTGATAGGAGGTGAAATCTTACGCTCAAGCACTGCCTATTGCCGATGTGATAGAGCTCACTCGCGTGCACCACATTTCTCTCAGAGGCTGATGTGTTCTCCCTGAATTTAACACTGAAAGAATGGGAGTTAGTAAGCTCTGAACCTTTTGAAAAAGACGAAAAACACGCTTATAATTTTACTTTTTGAGAAATACTTAAAAAAGGTAAGAGATAGAGGTAAGAAAAATAAAAAGGCCGTCTAAATAGACAGCTAATATTATAAAGGTTTTGTTTTGTAGGGGCATTTTGCAAAATGCCCCCTACAATGTCTCAACTAAAAACTGAGTGTTACTCCTGCTAAGTAATTCGCTTCGGCAGCGGGAATATATACCATTCCCCAACCATTATTGCCATAAGGAGTGTATTTGGTGTTGAAAATGTTATTCCCCATTACGAAAACAATACTGATTTGAAAGTGCTTTTAGGCTTCCACTCGTATTGCAAACTGAGGTTATTCACAAAAATAAGCATCAGTTTTTGCTTCATCACGTTCGTATTATCTACATATTGCGCACCCACTATATTTTAGAAATCAGCCCCATCTGAAAAACCATCAATAGGCATAAAAGTAATGGTATTACCGAGCACCATCGGGAGAATAGGAAATGCAGGTGTCGCCCCAGCTAATCGGTGCGGAGTGTTGTCATCAGCATCTTGACTCTTATAATCTCGTTTAGATTTTTGCTAAAAGCCAAATTGCGACCAGAACCAACGCTCTGAGAGTTGCACCATTGCATCGGCTTCAACTCCTGCGATAGCTCTTACCCACATTCTCACGGATAGGATAACCAGTGCTGTTGAGTTTCCCTGAAAGCACTAATTGGTCTTGATAAGCCATATAATAACGCATTGAGATTCAAACGCACTTTTGGGGGTGGTGAGTCGCCAACCGAGTTCGATATCGCTGAGTTTCTCGGCAATAGGTTTTTAGCATTAGGATCGTCCTGCAAAGCTTCGTAATAACTCTTGTAATCGAGACGGTTAGGCTCTTTAGTTGCTCGTGCATAAGAAACATAAAGGTCGTTGTGTTCATTCAAAAGAAGGTAAGACCTGCTTTAGGATTGAAACTGTTAAGACTTTCATCTACCTTGTATTTATTAGCCTTGCATAACCTACGTGACGGAGATGCAAATCGGCAAACAAGCTCCATTCTAGGGCAAATTGCCGAGTGAGTTTCCGTAACCTGCAGCTTCTTCTTTGGTATTGGAGTCCTTCGTGACTTCTCAACGATTGCCATACACAGTTACAGGCGCTTTTTCTGCCCATAGCAAAGTCTTTGTAATGGCGACCCTTCATAGCGACTTCGCTGAGCAACTCCGCCAAAAGACGTTGCACGCCGTCCCACTTGATAGCGTTAGCCGAAAAAGTAGTGCCCAGAAATCGCTGTTCAATCCTTGTTGATGAATGATGGCTTATGCTTTTGCTCCTTGCCTGCCCCATCGAGTACTTTAGGCAATCCTACCTTAGGAATATCTTCTCATAGTTCTCCCAATAACCTTTACCTTTTGGTGTAGTGGGAGCGAGAGTTGCGTATGCCACGCAGTTACTCCACCGTTGTGTCCAGTGCAGTTGGGCGTGGTCTTGCTGGTAATTATCGGCCTCTGTTGTCGCCAGAAACGTTTGTCACCAGCGGCATCTTTATGAGCTCCCGCAGGATTGTAACGGCGATTGATGCTACACCAAAGTCTCCTTTATCCACTCCCAAATAAGTGAGATAGACGCTTTGTTTTGCCGCAAATACCAATCCTTTGATGAGCGTACCGTGGCTATAAGCGCCTTTGCAAGAAGTAAGATGAGGTCGGAGGATGCGCGGTCGCTGATAGCCCATCACTTTTGATTACAGAAAAGCGTCCGCTGAGCTCAAAACGGTCGTTGAGTTTTCCGTGGAAAGTTTGAGCTGTGTTTGTGAGTATTATAGCTGCCGTAGAAGTTGGCGAGCTCTCCTGATGCCTGCTCTTGTACGGCATCGGTGAGGACGTTGAGGCTTGCGCGCCGAAAGCTCCTGCCCCATTGAGAAGAGGTACCTACTGCGTTGCAATTGTATGCTTTCGGCAGAAGCAGCAAAGTCGGAAGATTGTACCAAAATACTTTGCGATTCGGAGTCGTTGAGGGCACACCGTTGATAGTTACATTGGTGCGGTGCAGGTCGCTCCCACGTACAAACTTATATTGCACAAGCCGAGCGCGAACGCATCTTCGGAATAGCTTCACCACATTGAGGCAACTGACCTAACAACAAAGGCAACTGCTGACCGAAATTTCTTTGGTCTTGATTTCCTCCTTAGAGAGGTTAGAAAAGGTTACGGGAAGTTTTTGGCAGCCCTCACCGACGACACTACTACTTCGTCAAGCTGAATAGGCTTAGCTGGAGAGATAACGGAGAATCCAATGGAGACTCCGCTTGTGTGTGTGCTGTTGCTGAGGTAGAATAGCAACAGCTGCGTACAGCCACATTTTTCATTATAAGGTTTTTAACAAATAAAAAGAGGTGATTATTTGCGTGTTAATGTATCAGCCCGTTTATGCTACCCAAAAGCAAAGAAACAAGCTCCATTCGCTTAGTTTCATTCCTTCAACGGGATTATCCGTTTCAAGTTCAATGGGTATGATCTCCAGCCTGTTACAGCACCCCTTATGCAGACGGCGGCAAAGGCTACAAAATAATTACGAAATACGAAAATGACGAATGGCGAGAAAATTTCTGGCCAAAGATGTGAAGCACACACGAGCTGTTTACATCTTTTGGCAAAAACATTATTAACAATGTTAGTTGTTAGCTACTAGCTGATTAGAAAGCTTGTCCGGTTACGCCAAACAGAGGTATGGCGTGGCGGTCGTCGCTGTGGGGAGATTGCTCCATTAGCTTTGTTCAAACTTTTTGATGTATCATCTAAAGCAAATAGCAATCGTTTGGCGTGCTCGTAAGGATAATGCGACTGCGCACTTTTCGCTGGGCATCCCTGGCATTACACTCACGAAATCTACTAAGCAAACTCGCAGTAGCTGGAGTGGTTTGATAATCGCTCAGTTAGGAGTACACTCCCTCAGCTTATCTTATCATCGAGCCTCGATGCTCGATTGTCCTTCTCTTCTACTGCATTCATTGTTTATCGTGATTTTTCTCGACTACAGGTTGTTCCATATCTGCCTTTAAGGCTCTGATGATTTTCTCGTCGTACTCTTTAAGACCCGTACCAGCAGGATACGGTGACGATGATTACGTTTTTCTTTTCGCTCATCAAGGGTATCTATTTTTACCATTTCTTACTGCTGCCCCGCCCAACACTAGTAGTTCTCTGGAAGCAGCTGCTGAGATGAACGTTTGGCTTGCAATGAAGCACGTGTGATACCTTGTGTAACACCGGCATAGCGGTAGCAGGAATGATATCACGAGCAATTACCAAATTCTTGTCAGAACGTTTTGAGGTAGTGAGTTTTCATCGCGCATTCGGCGGAGGCTCACTATTTGTCCTTGCTTGTCAAGTTTTCGGAATCACCAGCATCTTCTACTACTACCGAATAGACGGTCGTTTTTCTTCGATAAAGTCGTCTTTGTGAACCAACTGACCTTCGAGGTAGAGGGTATCACTGCTGGGTCTTGAATTTTCGACTTTACGCATCATTTGGCGAACGATTACCTCAAAGTGTTTGTCGTTGATTTTCACCCCTTGGAGGCGAGTATACCTCTTTGTACTTCGTTTCACTGGCACTGTTGTTATGCAGCTGAAGGTCTCTGATACGCAAAGATATCATCAGGAGTTACAGAGCCATCGGATAGAGGTTTACCTGCACCGTACAAAAGTCGTTTTCTTGTACCAAGATTTGGCTTGAGAGTTTTACCAAGTACTTCGTGTTCATCACCCAAACGAGAGGTAGCGATAACTTCTTTATTACCGTTTGATTTTACCGAATGATACCACCCCGTCGATTTCGGATACGATAGCAGGGTTTTGATGGGTTACGCTTCGAAGAGCTCGGTAACACGAGGAAGCCCCCTGTGATATCCCCAGCTTTTGCAGAACTACGCGGTATTTTCACGAGTACTTTTTCTTCAATCTTGCTGTTGTTATCCACCATAATGTGGGCACCTACAGGCAAGTTGTAAGAACGGGAGTGCTTGCACCATTTTTATCAACGATAAGCAAGGTAGGAATCAACTTTTATTACGTGATTCTACAATCACTTTTTCTTGAAAACCAGTTTGCTCGTCGATTTCTACTGGTAAGTAACCCCTTGTTCGATATCTTCGTAAGCGATTTTACCAGAGTATTCAGAGATGATTACAGCGTTGTACGGATCCCATTGGAAAAGCAAAGTGCCTCACTTCTTGTTTATCTTTTTACAAAGAGTGAGCTCCATAAGGGATATCGTGTGTTTGAAGCACCATTTTAGTAGTAGGGTCGAGAACGCGGAGCCTGATGAACGAACTACCACATCTACAGGGTTTTTTGTTCGTTGTCTTTACCGCTAACTACACGCAATCTTCGCACTTCGATGATACCATCGAAAACGCGCTTCAGTTTTATTTTCTTCGGATACGTTACCGGCAACCCCACCCGCGTGGAAAGTACGTGAAGGTAAGCTGAGTACCAGGCTCACCGATAGATTGCAGCAACTACCCCCAAGCTTCCCCTTTCTGGAACCATACGACCAGTAGAAAAGGTTGCGACCGTAACATTTGCACAAATACGTGTTTTGCTTCACAGTAGTGCAGAGCGCACTTCACCATATCGATAGGTGCAGCATCTATTTTATCTACTATCAGTAATTTCTTCACCCAGCAGCTACGAGGAGCTCTTCGGTAAGAGGATTATATACATCGTGGAGTGACACACGACCCAAGATGCGTTCAAGGGTTTCTACAACTTCCTCATTCTTTTTGAGCGCACGTACTTCTACCCCCGCGCGTAAGGTACCGCAATCTTCGGTGTTGATGATTACGTCTCTGTGAAACATCGACCAAACGACGAGTTAAAATAACCAGCGTCGGCAGTTTTCAAAAGCGGTATCGGCAAGACCTTTACGAGCGTGAGTAGAGATGAAGTACTGAGGATTGACAAACCTTCTTTAAAGTTTGACAAGATAGGGTTCTCAATAATTTCGCCCTCCAACGCTTGATTTTTAGGTTTAGCCATCAAACCACGCATACCAGTAAGCTGACGAATCTAGCTCTTTAGAACCACGCGCTCCAGAGTCGAGCATCATATACACAGAGTTGAATCCTTGCTGATCGGTACTGATGCGTTTCATCGCCAATTCAGTAAGTTGTGCATTGGTAGATGTCCATACATCAATCACTTGGTTATAACGTTCGTTATTGGTGATGAGACCCATCAGTATAGTTCATCATAATACCATCAACGAGACCATTAGCTAGAGCAATCATATCCACTTTTTCTTGTGGGATGATGATATCTCCTAAACTGAATGACAATCCACCTTTGAAGGCGAAACGGTAACCCATATTCTTGATTTTATCCAAGCAGTCACCCGTTACAGGGATGCTGGTAGCTTTTGAGGATACGACCGATGATGTCGCGGAGAGATTTTTAGTAAGTACCTCGTTTTACGTAGCCTACTCCAAAGGCACCAACTCGTTGAAGAGCACAGCCCCGTGTAGTAGTTTCTACTATAGGATAATACACATTGCCATTCTCGTCGAGGTCGCGTACTTTCACTTTGATGAAAGCGTTGAGGCTCAATTTACCTTCGTTGTAAGCGATATTTACCTCTTCGGCAGAATAGAAAGTAAGACCTTCACCTTTCGATAGGATACCTTGGGGGTAGATTTACGACCTTGGTGATGTAGTAAAGCCCCAAGACCATATCTTGAGAAGGTACAGTGATAGGGTGAACCATTACAGGGTTGAGAGATATTGTGAGAAGCCAACATCAATAGTTGAGCTTCCGAGGATAGCCCTCAGGGAACTAAGAGCGATGCACCGCCATCTGGTCTCATCGAGTCGGCAGCTTTAAACGCTGTACACACCAATGGGTGCAACTGGATAGCTTTTCCTCGATGAGTTTAGGCTGGAATGCCTGAATACCCAAACGGTGCAATGTAGAGGGCACGGTTCAGGAGCACTGTGACCTTTTGATCACGTTCTCCAAGATGTCCCATACTACAGGTTCTGTCGATGATTTTCTTAGCTGGATTTTACCGTTTTTACGATACCGCGCTCGATGAGTTTGCGGATTACAAACGGTTTATAGAGTTCGGCAGCCATATTCTTTGGCAAACCGCATTCATACATTTTGAGTTCAGAGCTCCACCAATAACGGAACGAGCAGAGTAATCCACACGTGCGAGGAAGTCTGACGGAAACGTCCTTGTTTACCTTTTCAATGAATCGAAAGAGATGAGCGGACGGTTAGATCTGGTTTTTACCGCTGATGATGACGAGTATTATCGAAGAGTGAATCTACAGACTCTTGCAACATACGTTTTTCGTTGCGCAAAATCACATCAGGTGCGATTTCCACTGCGCTTTGAGGCGGTTGTTGCGATGATCACACGGCGGTATAAGTCGTTGGTCGAAGCGCAAAGCATCTCCACTGCGGTGGCAATGGGCGCACCGAATTACGGGAATCACCTTTCATTATCATCCATTCGGGCTTTGCGCGGTTCGAGGTTCGCGGAACGCCTCTACTGCAAAACGTTTAAGCGCTCGCTCTGTTGTTTAGAACTTTCGCTGTTGGCTCTGGGCGCAAGTCGCGAAAGTGCGTCTAAATCCAAACGCCGAGGGTTCGAGGAGAGACTCCAGCCCATTTTGCTGACAAACTTATTGGGACGGCATCTTCTAAAGTGGTGGTTTATCAGCTGGAAGACTCTCGTAATGGCGAGGGTATCTTCTTCTGAAAGGAAGTCTAAATATTGTATCTTCACCTTCTAGACTTTGGCAATACCTGGTTGGATAACTACATAACGTTCGTAGTAGATAATATATCAACTTTGAAGGAAGACCCAACAAATAGCCGATTTTGTTAGGCAAAATGAGCGGAAATCACCAAATGTGAGCGATAGGCACCACGAGTTGATATGCCCTACCCTCGCGGCGTACTCTCGGTCACTTCCACGCCACAAACGGTCGCAGACGATGCCTCATAGCGAATGCGTTTGTATACTACAAGCACATTCATAGTCCCCTTTAGCAATGAAAAGATACGGCTCACAGAACAACCCGTCGCGTTCAGGTTTGTGAGTACGGTAGTTGATAGTTTCGGGTTTAGTAACCGCCGCGTGAAACGGCTAAGATAGATTCGGGGAGGCCAAACTGATCGAAAATTTTATCAAATTTAGGAACAGCTGTTGTTTTTCTCTTGCCATATTGTTATGGTGAATATAATAAGTTTATGTGGCCTCACTGGTGAATCACGAAGCCTATTTACAAAAATATCGTGCAAAAAGTACTACTATTTTGAAATGGCAATAGTGAGAATATTTTTGAAAAAGTTTTTAAGTAGTTGAGAGTTTGGAAAGTGAGAATTACTTGCTAAGGCAAGAGGAATTTAGAGTTCTCAGAATTATCGCGTTCTTAGAGTAAAAGGTAAATCCACTCATTAGCAAATTGTTTCATTGTATGTAGCAAATATCAATTCAGTAGTGTCCGGTGACTACCCAAATAGATTTATCGTAATCTACATCTATAGCGATGGGGAAAAAGACTCACTGGGAAAATCTTTTACAGGTTGCCTTTTTCGTTGTATAGGTAGGCTTTTTGAGTATTCGTTCAGTTACTGATACATAGTTCATTCCGCGAATGCGAAACAATTTAGGACGGCTGTATTTTCCTTTTCAGTGAGTTCTATGCGCTGATTACCAATAGTTGAGTATATTCCCCTGAAAGTGAGGTGGGACATAGACGATTTCCGCCCCATAAAAGGTTCGGTAAGTGATAGGGTTTTGCGGGTCATTCGCCTTTTTCGTCTATAGAGATAAGCGCATCACTATTAGTGAACATAAAGAGGTTACCTAACACCAAAGGCGGACGTTAGAAAACCATAGGCGCCTTCACAGTAATACGAGGCTCGCCATTGCGGTGCAAGATGTTGAAAGTGCCATTGTTAGATGAGTAAAATGAGATAGTCTTTCCCATTGAAACGATAGTGCTGTAGGGTAAACAAAGGTTTGCCATTCGTACTGCTGGTTAAAACCTTTCACCTTGCCCTTTCTTATCTAAAAGGTGAAGAGTATTGCCTTCTGGCAAATAGGAATCGATACTCGCGATTACTTTCATAATCAAAAGACTTCAAGGGGTGATAGGATTTTTATACTGCAAAGGGAAAGGGCCACCTCCTGCCATTGCGGTCAATTACCCAAATGGATCGGTAGTGAAAGCCATTTTTGCAGGAAGCTCATTTTTGAACAAATCTACTTGGTAGATAGGGCTTTTTGTATTTTTCCATCTAGCGTTTTCCACAAAAAGTGAGCCGTTGTTACCTATGAGATAGAGGTAGTTATTTTCATCTTGGACAGCTATTTTCTAATCGTTTAGTGCGGTGGCTAAGAGAATGACGGGCTCACTTACCATAGCATCGTCTATGCAAAGCGGAAACGCTCGCGCATCTCATCAGAAAAGTGCTCAGTTTGTTTTTCACTTACAAAATTCAGCACGTAATAGTCGTTTTGAGGCGTTTGCTGGAAAAAGAGCCCAACGGTAATTTTCGGCTATTGCAGGAAAACGACTGCTAAATGAAGGGTTGTCGTAAAGATTGACAATACGGGAGAAAGTAACATTTGAAGCACTATTTTCTTCTAATAATCCAAAAGCTTTTATTCGCTGATAACACATTACCCCGCTGCTATCGTTCACTACAGAGATGAGGAGTTCTTTGGTTTTGGTGAGTACCAATTGCTTTTGATATACGCCTGCATAACGCGGAATGAAATCTTTTACAAAATGAAAGTGAAGAAACTTATAGGCAGGTCGGGGTTGAGTTCGTACATTGGGAAGTTGTATCTGAAATCCTCGGAGAGCACGGGTAGCTGTTGGAGGGTTTTCACTCTACATCAAATGAGGAAACAACTCGCAAATTGACCTTCGGTTACGCGCCCAAAAGCAACCCCATTGATAAAGTTCTAAAGGGACTCTCTTGTGCTATACTGTCGTTTTGTATCAGTTTTCGGCATCATCTGCGCATAAAGCACTCGATGCTGAGCACACGAGCAGCATTAGACTTAGGCATTGTTTTGGTAGGGGACAGTGTGGACATCACATCGGTATTTGCCTTTAGTCAATAGTGGTTACCCCCGCTGAGACGCACATTGTTTTCTTTCCTAAAGAGAGACTGAGCTACCCAGTGTTTTACAATTTGCATGTGGCTTTTTCACCAAAGAAAGGTTCGAAATAATCGTTGGCAGCGTTTTTGTAAAAATAGGTTTGCTGAGCACATTCAGTACCGCTAATTTGTTGTAGTTTTTCTAATCCCTGTTGAGCATCGTCTTTGTTTTGTTTGTTTAAAGAGGTTACTCAGAAAGTCGCCATCGCTGATGAGCAAGTAATCACCATAAATTGTATAGAAACCACTCTTTGCCAAATAGGCTTGTTTTTTGCACTTGTGCAGAGGCGTTTTTCAGTAGCTGATTTCTCGTTATTTTCTTTTTACAAATAGCAATTGCCTTCAGTAGAAAATGCTGACCCATATATCATCATTTACGGGTAAAGTTCCTAAGAGTTTTACTTCGTGCAAAACGCAATATGCGAGTTATGAGCTTTTCCAAAAGCTGTTATCGTAAGAGCACTCAAGAAGTTGTCGCGGTTGTTGATATGGTAGATGAGCTCAGTATTTTCGGGGAAAGTAAAAAGGGAGTGAGGGTTGCTCTTTTTAGAAGTAAAGCAACCCAAAAAGAGCAAGGTTATTATGTAGAAACAATACTTCACTACTTAAAATTATTGATGATGAAAGTGCAAAGATATGTAATACTATGGATAGCAAATTACGGATGGTGTAAAAATACTCCATACACTTCACCTCTAAAACCTACGACCTTTGTGAGTTCTTCTAATGTAGCCTCACGGATGCGTTTTACGGATTTGAAGTGTTGGAGGAGCGTTTCTTTTGCGTTTTATCGCCTATCTCCCCTACCCCATCAGAGTTCGGATACGATGAGCTGATTTGCTGCGTTTTTGGCGTGGAACGTAATACCAAAACGTGTGCTTGTCACGCAATTGCTGAATTGCACGCGTTTCTCGGAACGCTTATCTAAACTACAAAGGGACACTATCTTCGGGAAATAAATTTCTCAACCGCTTGGTAAATGCCTATATTAGCTATCTTACCGCGCAATTCTAACCTTGTTCTAAGGCTTTTAGAGCTGATGAGAGTTGCCCTTTACCTCCATCGATGATAATGAGTTGAGGCAGACGGTTGTGTCTGTCTAACAAACGGTACGGCGTAAGGCGCATACGCTTCTTCCAGAAGCAAAATCGTTAGACCTTCGACAGTTTTTACATTGAAATGACGTAGTCCTTTCTTACTAGGTTTTTGGCACTTTTTTAAACACCACACAGCTGATACAGGGTTCTGTACCCTGAATGTTAGAGTTATCGAAACACTCTATATGCACGGAGGTACCGAGGTGCAAATCGCGTTGCATCTGGGTGAGAATGCGATTGGTATGGCGTTCAGGGTCTACTATTTTTCTTGTTTGAACCTATCTTGGCGGAAGTAGCATTGCGCAAGGAGAGTTCCAAGAGTTGTTTTTCTCACCTGCTTTTAGGATAGTAGCTTGCAATCCGTCGGAAAGGGTTACATCAAAAAGGTATGATAATTTCCTTAGATACAGAGAAGAAGCGTTCGCGAATATCACAATAATATATTCTAAAAGCTCTCTATCAGTCTCGTCTAATTTCTTTTTAATCTCCAAAGTATGAGCGGACAATCGCTCCATAAGCCACTTGCAAGAAGTTTACATAGCCCATATTCTTCATCGGAAACGATAGAGAATACATCGACATTGGTAATTTTACTACTCACAATAGTAGATTTAGCTTGGTAGTTTTCCAAACTTTGTATTTTCTGTTTGATGAGATGCGCTTCTTCAAAACGCATTTCGGCAGCTAATGCCATCATTTCTTCTTTGAAATGCTTGAGTGCTTCTTTGAAATTTCTTGAGAATTTCGACTATTTGCCGGATATTATTGTTATAATCTTGTTCGCTCTGATATCCCTTCACAAGGTCCTTTACAATTTTTAGATGGTATTCCAAACACACTTTAAACTTGTGATTGGCTACGTTTTTGGGGCGACAAATCGTAGTTGCAATTACGCAAGGGGAAGAGTTCTTTTATCAAATCTAAAAGCGTGTGCACCGTTTTCACTACTGGTATAGGGAGCCCGAAAGTACATGAGCTATCCTTTCACTACTCGGCGTGTGAGAAAGACGCGGGGAAAACGTTCTTTTTCACATATCCACGGATAGCTTTTATCGTCCTTTTCAAAAGGATATTGTAGCGAGGTTGGTATTTTTAATAAGGTTGTTTTCGAGTAGTAAAGCATCGCTTTCGGTAGCTACCACGATGTGCTCGATGCGTACGATCTTGCGCACCAAAGACACGTGTTTTAGCATTATCGTGTTCTTTGAGAAATAAGAAGAGACGCGTTTTTTGAGATTGATAGCCTTTGCCTACATAGATAAGGGTGTATCGGAGCGTCATAGAACTGGTAGACACCGAGGTTATTAGGCAAGGTTTGCAATTGGATATCTATGGACATAGGGTTAGGGATAGAGGTTAGGGTTAGAGATAGAAAAGAGGCTACCCGAGTGGCAGCCTCTTTTTGGTTTTATCAAAGATAAAAACGTTCCTAAACTCATTTTACCAAGTTGATTTCAACGCGGCGGTTAAGTTCTCTACCTTTCTTAGTTTTGTTGAAGCGATAGGTTTTTCAGGACCAAAACCTTTAGCAGTAAGACGAGCAGGGTTTATACCTTTATCAATTAAGTAAGCTTTAACTGAGATAAGCTCTATCTTCAGAAAGTTTTTGGTTTTTAGCTTTGTTACCAGTTGTATCAGTATAACCTTCTATTGAGAATTTAGCGTTTTTGTATTCGTTCAATACATTAACGATGTTGTTCAATACAGTCAGCAGATTGTGGTCTGATAGTTGCTTTGTTCTACATCGAACAAGATTGTTCTTGCAAAATTATTTAATTTGAGCTTTGAACTCTTGAGTTACTTCAGGGCAACCATTGTTAGAAGCAGTCGAGCTGGTTTATCAACGCACTTTCATCGTCTTTATCAAGATACCCGTCACCATCGGTATCAGGCCCAAGGGCAACCTTTTGTTTTCTTTAGGACCAGCTACATCTTTACATTGGTCTACGTTATCAGACACACCGTCACCATCAGTATCAGGGCAACCGTTGAATTCTGGTTTACCAGCTTCAGTCTGGACAAGCATCATCTTTATCAGCGATACCGTCACCATCTCTATCTGGGCAACCTGTTTTAATTCAGGAAGACCAGCTTCATCTGGACAAGCGTCATCTTTATCAGCTACGCCATCGTTACTCGCGGTCAGGACAACCGTTTCAATTCTTTTTACCCTGGATCGTCTGGACAAAGCGTCATCTTTATCGGCTACGCCATCTTTATCGCGGTCTTTTTACCGAATTTAATGGTAATACCAGCTAGCGTGTTGGAAGTAGTCTTCTTGAGAGTCAGATTTGAAAGTTGGGTTGTAGGCAGTTTGCGAGTTGATACCGATGTTTTCAGTAAACCAGAAGTTTACACCACCGCCACCTAAAGCGCGGAATTTACCTTCGTTATCAATGCAGCATAGCCAGCCCACCTACTTGCAAGAATGGGTCGAAACCATCTTGCAGCTTTCCACAGAGTTCAAGTGGTATTTCACAGCTAAATTAGCAGCCCAGAAAGATAAGTCTACTTTGTTATCGAGATCTTTGTTATAACCGAAAACCTTTTTCGATTTTGTTTAATGATCCAGATAGTTCAGCAGAGAAACCCGAACCAATGTATCTACCTACAGAAAGACGAGAAACAGCGGGAAGGGATGTTGATATCACTTGAGTCCAGCCCCAGTCTTTCATCAAGTCCCCAAAAGTGCCTCTGGAGTACGTATATCGACGGTATTTACCCAAATCCTATCTGCCAAGGACTGTTTTCATCTTGTGCTTGAACTCCTACTGAAAAAGCAGCTAGCTAAAGTAAAGTTAATTTGATTTTCTTCATACTTAAAATGAATTTTGATTACTATTTAAATTTGGGGGCAAATATAAGTATTATTTTAATATCTATAAATTTTGAGTACATGTTAAATGTTTTATAATAACTAAAAACGACTTAAAAACACAGTGTTTAAAAACAGCATTATATCTCTCTCCGTTTGTTATTATTTTATTGATTATAAATTAATTACAAATATTTTTACAACCATTTTACTAAGGCAAAATCTCTGGCGGTGTGGCAATAAATTATTTTTAGGGAAAATTCGTATTGCCAAGTGTAAAGCGCCTGGATATTCGGAAGCAATCTCTAATTGATAAGTAGCTTTTATTACCTTCTTGCGCTGCTACCGTAAACTCAGTTGTAGAGAGTACTTTGAACTTTATCGTCTTTTTGTTGAGCGACTACAAGTTCTACCCCTACATCTTGAGGGCGCAAATCGCCCAATTCTAGAGTGATTTCACCTTTTGTAAAGTTTTAGCAATAGAAATGAGTTGCTCGTTGCGATTAGGCACTTTTGAAATCGGCTACCTTTATATTATCCCATTCTTGAGTTACTTTACGTTTCCAATTAGAGAGCTCGATAGCTGTAGCGAACTTATTGTCTTTCAGTTTAGTTACGCGTCTCAGTCATCGGGTAATAATATTGGTTTTTCGTAATCGAGTGAGCATACGGGTAGTGTGAAATTCACGGCTACTTTGGCAATTGTATTTTGATGAGGGCACACCAGCGAGATGATATACCATCTTTATTCTTATCATAGAATATAGGCAATTTCATCTTCGATGATGTTGTAAATTGTCTCGGCATCCATTTTCGTCCTGATACTGTTGGTTTTCGTCAGAACGTTCCATAGGGCAGTGCCCAACCAGCGATCTTCGCGGTAGCCTTCTACCCACCAACCATCGAGCACGACTGAAGTGCATTGTACCATTCATCGCAGCTTTTTCACCACTGGTTCCCGAAGCTTCGAGCGGACGTGAAAGTTCATCCACACGTCGACTCCCTTGTACCATGTGGCGTGCGAGTTCCATATCGTAGTTAGGTATGAACAATATTTTTACCCTAAGAACTGCGGCAATTTAGAGATTTCGACGATATTTTAATCAAATCTTGCCCGCTTTATCGGCAGGGGTGAGCTTTACCAGCAAATATGAAACTGATACAGGGCGTTCAGGATTATTTATAATTCTATCTAATCGTTCTATATTGGTAAAGAGCAAGTGTCGCGTTTGTAGGTTGCGAAACGGCGTGCAAAAACCAATAGTAGGGATATCTTCCGCAAATTCTCTTTGATTTCCACTAATTGACGAGGAGAGAAATAAGGAGTATATTTTTCTCTAGACGCAATTTTTGTTCTACACGCGCAAGAGTTTAGAACGGAGGGCAGTTTTGATTTCACACGTTGATCGGATACTTGTAGATACCTTCAAAGCTCTTTAGGGTCGTAGTGATGAGTTTTGTAGTCTTTACCAAAGACTTCATTTTCGACTTCTTTCCAAAGGCCGGCTAGTCCAAGTAGGTTGGTGTACCCCCGTTGGTCATCATAGCTGACTATGTAGTTCTTCAGGCATATAGCCAGGCCACAAAGTCTTTGAGGATATCTTTTGCTCACCCTCACCGTGAAGCCAGCTCACACCATTGACCTCTTGGGAGAGGTTGGCAGCGAGGTTACTCATTGAGAATTTCTCGTGAGGGTTGCTCAAAGTTGATTTTTACCGAGAGCGAGGATTTGTTCCCCAATTCACGTCAATTTATCGGTGTAACCTCCTAAATAAGCGCGTAATAAACCTCTTCAAAAGCATCGTGACCTGCAGGTACAGGAGTGTGTGTAGTGAAGAGAGACGAAGCGCGTACTACTTCCACTGCTTCGGAGAAAGTGAGGTTGTTATGTTGATATATTCGCTGAGACGTTCCAAACCTATAAAGGCAGCGTGACCTTCGTTGCAGTGGTAGATATCACTATCGATACCTAATTTGCGCAACATTTTTGATACCTCCTAAACCTAACAACATTTCTTGTTTGAGACGATTTTCCCAGTCGCCACCGTACAAGTGGTGAGTGATAGAACGGTCGTCTTCACGGTTGTTTTCAAAATCGGTATCAAGGAGATAGAGTTCTATACGACCTACATCGACACGCCATACACGAGCGTAGAGGGTACGCCTTTGGGGAGTTCGATAGAAATTACTATCCACTTACCAGTCTCGGGTCGAACACAGGGTTACGGGTATTTTAGAGAAATCTTGAGCTTCGTAGTCGGCTTCTTGGTTACCTGCTGAGGACAGTTTTGGGTGAAATAACCATAGCGGTATAACAAACCTACCCCAGTGATTTTGGTAGCCTTGTCGCTAGCTTCTTTTAGATAGTCGCCCGCCAAGATACCCAGACCTCCTGAATAGATTTTCAAAGAAGAGTGCAAGCCGTATTCCATACTAAAATAAGAAATGAGACGGACTCTACCATTTCGGCTTTTTAGCCATATATTCCTGAAAATCACCATATACTTTGGAGAGGTTACGCATAAATACCGCATCGTTTTCCAACTCTTTATAACGAGAGAGGGAAATGCTATCAAGCAAGGCAATAGGGTTCTTACGCACTTCTATCCATTTTGCTTTATCAATGTATTTGAACACTTCTGTAGGCCTCATCGTTCCAGCACCACCAAAGGTTTTTGCAAGTTCTTCGAGCGGTTGCAAGGCTTCGGGGATAGCGCGGTGGATAATCACACTGCGCCAATTAGGAGTATTGACCACTTTGGATTTTTCTAAATAAGCTACACCATCGGTTTCTACAGGAGGGAAGACTTTTCTACTCTATCTTCTATATTTTCGAGAGTGAGTTCTGTAACACTTGATATAGTATTTTACTAAGTTTTTCCAAAGAGCGATTTCGGAGACTTTTAGCCGTCTGCTTCATGCAATGCTTTTAGCCTCGTCATCTTTTGCTATCTAATAGGTTTTGTATGTTTTGACGATAGCTCCTACTACTTCTCCATAGTTGCTATCAGTTACGATTTGACATACTTCTATAGCTTTTTGTTTTTCGGGGATAGTAATCGTGACCCATTTGCCGAATCCTGCCAAAGTAGTGGTGATGGTAGGCACTTTGAAAGCTAAACTTTCGAGTAGTGTATAGCCCCAAGGTTCGTAGTAAGACGGAAAAGCCGTGCCATCTAATCCGATGAGCAATTCGTAGTAAGAAAGGTTGAACACACCATCATTACCATTGAGGTAACTTGGGCAGAAAAATCACTTTCACCTTATCTTCCTTGCGGTTGAACAGTTGTTGTTCATTGATGCGTTTTATGATGGCATCATTATAAACGTTAGGGGAGTATATGAGTGAGGTGTTTTTGTTCGTTAGAGGCTGTTTTTTCAGGGGTGGTGGAGGTTGTTAGAGCAATCCTTGGTTAGGAGCGTCGTAGGCTGTAGGGATAAGTATATAAGCCAAGAGCTCTAGGGTTACGATTGAGGGCTCCCAAAGCATCGATAAAGGCATCGATTCCCTTTGTTGCGGAAACTCGTAACGGCCCGCTGATAGCGACGATTTTGGTATTTTCTCATTAATAGGTTGAGCTTACTAGAGGCTTGTGCCACATTGATGAGGCGTTCTCTGGCTAGTTTTTCGTTTTTTATCAAAATCTTTTTCAGCAGGGACAATAGCATAGTTGAAGCCATTAGGGGTGATATATATCTGTTTTTCTACTGAGGAAGTGCTGAGCTTCTTGTGCTGTAATTTCACTTACAGTAGTGAAGCAATCGGCTACTTTAGTAGTTTTCTTTTTCGAGGAAGTGCTTTGTGTTGTAAATCCCCAAAAACGATACGCCATTTCTTCGGGGTTGTAGTTTTTCATTTCGTTGTAAAGCGGATAGCCATTACCCGCTATAGAACGCCCTACGACTGTGGCGTGAGTAGTGAAAACAGAGCCTATTTTTAGGCATTTCGCCTTCTAAATAGAGCAATGCACTACCTGTCATCCACTCGTGGAAGTGACAGATTACATTTTCGCGTGAAGCTGTGTTGAATTTTCACAAAACCTCGATTACTTTTTCCAACGGCATAGCTAAAGAGTACAGACTCTACATAATCCCAAGGGCTATTGAAAGAATCGAGTTTATAGTTATCCCAATAGTAACGTAAAACTTCATTTTAGCGCTTACATAATGAGAAAAATCGACAAGAATAACAATAGGATTTCCCTCTATTTTCCAGTTACCAACACGTACGCGCAATCCTTCGGAGGCTGCTTTGGCACGCCAAGATTTGAAGAGTCCTGGGTTTTCTACAAATTCTTTATTTTCATTGTGTTGCCAGATATCAGGACCTATCAGAATATATTTACTTCTGAATTGTTTGGTGATAGCAGGGGCTTTTAGTAGCGATAACGGTGTGGATACCGCCTACTTTGTTACATACTTCCCAACTGGTTTCGAAAACACATAGTCGGGGGTTGAAATTTCTTTTTGTCATACTCATTTATATTTAGTGGCTAGTTTTTAGTTAGACGGGGGTAACAGGTGTCAGGGGTTAGGTATGTTTGGTATTTATAAAAAAATATGCTGCAAAAGATACAAGATTTTTATTGACTGCACTACTGGGGATTTTTAGATAAGAGATAAGGGTTAATATAAAAATTAACTTAATTAGCTCGTTATCATCTTGGTAGCTAAAATGTGTTTACACAAACCTCTATTAGTTTGGTGATTGGTGTACCAATTGCAAGTGCATTGTACTTTCTCGCCGTCGAGAATAACGGTATGGGTAACTCCCCTGTTCCTTTTTACATTGGCTTTCACATAATCACCGCGTTGTTCTACGATTTGTACTTCATTATTTTCAGTGAGTTTTTGGCATTTTGCAAACGCGGGTTCAGACTTATCAAACGCTGGGGTTTGAAAGGCAAACGGCGGTAGAAATAATTGCCATCGGTGAGGTTGTAGCCTCAATAACCCTATGCTCGAAAGCGATGCTTGAAGGGTGGTCATAGTTCTATATTTACATCGTTTTCAATAGCCACCATTGCAGGTGAGAATACTTCGTTAGTTTTGAAGAAATTGTTAATCCCTACAAGCCATTCCATAGGCACTTCTTCAATCATATTTTCTAAATATTTACCCTCACCAGAGAAAACCTCTATACACATTATCGACAAATAAAAAGAGCATCTCTACTCCTTTGAAATGCAACACAAAAAGCGACAGATTGCTCACTACTACTGCGATACACATAAAAGACTATCGGCCAGCAAGAGTAATCCTTGTAAGAGGTTGAGACGATGTACTCCTCCTATTTTAATAGCTCCCTGCTGTAGCGGTAGGTGCAAAAAGTGTAACCTACGCCACGTTTTACCAGTAACAATCGTTTTTCACGGCTTGTTTAGGCAGAGAACGGAATAGCTGAATGGCTTCGGCTTTATTAAGTCGGTACGCTAAATCCATTTCGAAAGACATACATAGTCGTTGCCCAAAGCCCTTTAATCCATCTATTGGGCAAGGTTACTTTCTCTCCACTGTTTTGTGTTTTTCAGTAATAAAGTGTGTTTGCTTCTGCCCCACACTGCATAGCACCATTTTCTCCGAAGCTGTCACGGCATTGAAAGCACGCACGGTTACATCATTGAAATCGATATTGGTACAACCGCTCTGTAAGAAATCTCCGTCTAACACATCGTTGCGCAAGCCCACACGGGCATAAACACTATTGCAGGACGAGAACCCCTCAAAAGCACTCTCCATTCCCTACCGAAATATATAGGGTCACGTAGTTTAGCAAGCACCCCCAGGGCGATAGCAAACTGAGAGGCTACATGGTCTTCGCCAGTGTAGCAAGACACTTAGCCACCACAAAAGGTTGCGTGATATTCCCCAGAAGAAACAAGGCACAGCATTGTCTTCTTAAGTTCTGAGCAGTGCGAAAAGATAAAATTCTTTTCAGTGAGCGTTCGCCTCTTCTATCACAGAGGCGAACGGATAAGCATATTCAAAATCGTTCATTTGATTTGTTGATTTGTCAATTTGTGTGGGGCAAAAGATAATGATAATTTGTTGATTAGCAAATTGCTGATTTGGCAATTTTACGATGAGACAATTATAGATAGAGGGAGAGTTGTCTGACAGGTCTGACAAGTAAGACAAGGCAGACTAACAACTGAATTCTAGTAATTTCTTATGATTCGTAGGTTTCTTTCTCATGCTTTTTCAGCTAAAGGCAAATAAGCTTCTACTACTGCTTTTTGGAAAGCCTTTATTTTGGGGTCACGGTAGGGGATATCCAAAAACTCCACAAAATCGATTGATAGGGAGTGAGCTTTTGGGCGAGGATATCGGCAAGGAAGTGTTGCAAAATAACTGAGGTCTTTCATCACGGCTAATAGCGCGGAGGATATACTCTGCCGCGAGGTCACGGGTTTCCTTTTTGTCGTGAAGCAAAGCCATCCCTACAAAATATCCACCCACCGTGATGTACAGGCAGGTCGTATTCCAAAAAGTAGTTGGAGGGGCACCTGCAAGTTGCGTGATAAGTTTCAGCATCACTTACTCCCTACCCAAGGTGGGGTGTATTTACCTAAGAGCACATCTACATACTGAGGATTTAGAGAAATTGCATAACGCAGAGTATCAGTATCACAGCGATCGAAAATGCCCCTGCATTGTAGCAATTGTAGGGCAAATCGGTCAAATTCGTCTGCTACCAAAAGGACTTGCCCAAGGTATAGTTGTAATAGTCATTCATATACACCTTTTCCAAGAAAAACTGTTTGAACTCTCCTTCTATCTCGTAAGTTACGGGAAGAAAGGTTTTACAGCTGAGAGATAGTCTTTGGCAGTCGGTAGTTTCAAATTCAGTAAAACACTTTGTCAGGGTGTTTTAGGGCGGGTGATTTGCGTCCATAATGGTAGGAACTCCTCTGTAGGGGTTACCACATCAGAAAGTCCGAAAGAGGTAGCCCCAAGGCAGGGGCGTATTGTCCTGAGAGTGAGCGTATTTTCTCCTGTGCTTCAGGGGTAATGGTACTCAATAACAATCGGTTGCAAGCCACTACCAAGTCGTCCAAATCTACTTTTTGCCTGCTGTTTGATAAGCGAGCAGTCGGTCGGCAAGGGTTTCAGCATCCATATAGAAAGGTGCGTGCGTAGGGGTGGAAAAAGGAAAAGGCAGTTTTGCTACCCGATTTGAGTTTGTTAAGCGTTGCCTTTACCTTATAGAGTAGGTAAGGAATCTCATCACGCAAATACCAAACATTGTGGAGCACACACGCTTGCTTGAAAGGTTCTTCTTCTTCGGTGTTAAGGCGTCTTACTTGAGTGTTCATCTTTTTCCAATCCTCAGGAGACTCCAAAGGTCTGTCCCTCTACCCACCCGCGAGAAGCAGTTGCAGGGCTGCCAACTGTACATTGAAATAATACATCCCATTGACCTGCGCAATATAAGGGGCGAGTTGCTCCTTAAAGTTTTCTGGCAGTTGGTCTTGTAGCTGTACCAGTCCCTCGAAGAAAAGGTCGATAGTCGCAGCTGTACTGCTCGCGGAGGCAGTCGCCGAGGAGGAAGAGGAGGTCTTCAGGTGTCAGGGGACGACGACAGGTGTTAGAGGGCGAATCGCAGAGGCATTTTTGAGGTGGTGGTACGAGTTCTCGGAGTTTTTCGGAGTTCTCTGATGAGTTGGGCGAGGGTAAGGATTGGAGGAGGTCTTGAGTTTTGCCTTTTAGGTAATCGCGGTAAGGGTCGATTACCCTGGGGAGACCTTTGTGGTTAAAATAGGTGGTGAGAAGGTTGGCAACTTTTTTCTTGGAGCTTCACGTCGGGGACGGTGAAGAGTACCGCTAATTGCTCGCGGTAGTCGGGATTGGTAGGGGCTTGCTTTTTTATAGTATTTTTCTAAGATATTTAAACCTATGAGTTGGGATTTGGCTATTTTTGGGGTGGTAAAACACAGCGCAAAGTTATCGGCAAAGGCTTGAAGTCAAAGTCTTTTTCGTCGGCTATTTGCTTTGATGAGCTTCATGCACAAAGTTCACCACCGAGGTCTTGTCGCTACTGAGCAGAGCAAAAGAGGGTCTGTTGAGAAGGAAGGAGTTCTTCTGTTGTAGGTTTACAACTCTTCAATAAGACGACAGTATGCTGATTAGCTACATAGCTCTTTTTCTGGACTGAGTAACGTCTCTAAAAATTTAGGAAGTACTTGGGTATCCTTTGAAAATATCCCCTTTTCACCCTAAGAATAGTAGTCTTTTCGTATACAGAAGTAAAGATATTCCGCTTTCCTTTGAAAAAGTAAGAAGGAAATAATACACATAATTCTTTAGCAATGACTGGGGGTCTTTTGAGTATAAAATCTCTCATTTTCTTGTGTTTATTCATTATGAAATAACACATCACATAGTTTTTCTAATAGAAAAATCTTCTTCGAATGGGATAAAATCATTTTCATATAGCGACCATAGTACAGGGAAACCTCAAATTTTTACAAGTCTTCACATCTAACTGGGCAGTTGTTCTAAGTGCAGTGAATTTTCCCTCTTTGAGTACTGAAATCAGCTCAGGAATCGTCACGGTTGTATAATAAGTTTTTGTAGTTCTTTGTCTAAATGCCTCAAATTTGAGGGTTCTTGTATTTTTCTTTGCCATAAAATGATTTTTATCAATTAAGGGACAAAGATATAATTTTTTTATTTTATTTTCAAAAATGAGAAGATATACAAAAAGGGCGTTTGCAGCTATGAGGTTCTTACTTCTTATCTCTTTAGCTAATTCAATGATTTCTAAGTTTTTTTGATTTCTTTACCTTCAATTTCAAAACGGAGCATAGTGCGTACTGTTTGCCAGCCATAAATGCCAGCAGCTCCTGGGTTGAGATGCAACAATTGAAATTGTGGGTCGTATTGTACTTTTTAGAATATGTGAATGCCCCGAAATGAAGAGTTTGGGAGGGTGAGCTAAAATTTCTTGTTTGGCTAAAGGAGGTATTTATTAGGATAGCTGCCTATATGTATCATCAGCACTTCTACTTGTTCACACTGAAAACGATTAACTTTGGGGAAGTACTGACGCACATCGGTACCATCGATATTGCCATAGACCCTCGCGCAAGGGCTTGACAGCTTGAAGGGCTTCTATCACTGCTAGATTACCAAAAATCACCACAATGCCAAACCTCATCGGCTTCATTGGCATAGTTCAGGATGCGGTCGTCTATGTACGAATGGGTATCGGATAGGAGGAGGATTTTCATTGTACGTCCAATTTATGGTGCTGTTTGCCTTGAATTTTTGTAACAAGCGCGTTTAGCGGCTATTTCTTCGGCTTTTTCTTAGAAGTAGAACGAGCACGCGTTACCGAAAAACCTTGTACGTGTACTTTAGCGACAAAATATTTAGTTTCAGAACGGTCTTCCATATCTTCTTCAGCCTCAAAAGCAAAGTCCAATTTGTGTTTTTGACACCATTCTATCAATAAACTCTTTGTGGCTAATCACTTTTTCCTTCCAAGTTTTTTTGATATTGATATGCGGCAAAATAAGCCTCGCTCTATAAAACGGAAAGCAGGCTTTATAACCTCTATCTAAATAAATAGCCCCTATGAGCGCTTCGAAGAGATTGCCCGTAATATTATTACCCAATTGCCTTGGAGTGAGCTTGGTACGCAAAAATCTAAGAGCCCCATATCTTTACCCAACTGGTTGAGATTGCGGCGTTCTACAATTTTGAGCGCATTTTTGGTGAGGTAGTCCCTCATCTTGCTCGGGGGCATTGGTGAAAAATATAATCGGCTATTACTGCGCCAGTATGGCATCGCCCAAAAACTCTAATCGTTCATAACTTTTTGCGCGTCGCCTTTTGGAATTGATAAGAAGGATGCGTAAAATGCCTCGCTGTAATAGGATAAGTTTTTAGGGCAAAGCCCTAATAGATTCTTTTATTTTATTATAAAAATCCCGTCTTTCTTTTTTTGGAAAAAGACGGGGAAAAAGCTAATATTTTCTTTAAGTTGAACACTTATAGTTTATATCTTTTTGAAATAATAAGCACGCGTTGTGACCCACCAAAATCCAAAGGTGTTGCTCATCGCTACTTTTACGTCGCGGTGTTGCGCTTTGTTGAAGGTGAAATTCAAACGTTGATCTATCATCGGGGGTTTCGAGTTGATGGTAGGTGGTACAATGCCGTATTTGATAGCGAGGATAGACGCTACTGCCCTCTATTGCCCCCGCAGCACCGAGCAAGTGTCCTGTCATCGACTTGGTAGAGTTGATATTGATATCGTAAGCGTGTTCGCCGAAAACTTCGAGCACTGCTTTAGATTCGGCAACATCGCCCAGCGGTGTAGAAGTACCATGCATATTGATAGCATCGACTTCTGTTTGCTGATACTCCCTGCATCTTTCAAGCAGTTGATCATCACATTTTTTTAGCACCTAATCCTTCAGGGGTGAGGAGCCGTCATGTGATAGGCATCGGCAGAGAGACCTCCTCCTGCTAATTCACGACAGATAGTAGCACCACGAGCTACCGTGATGGTTGTACTCTTCAAGCACCACAGCTCCTGCTCCTTCACCTAATACAAAACCATCGCGATTGGCATCGAATGGACGAGAGGCTTTTAGCAGGATTTTTCGTTGAAAGTAGAAAGAGCGTGCAAAGCGTTGAAACCACCAATACCAGCAATGGTTACCGCTGCTTCTGGAACCACCTGACACCATTATATCGGCATAGCCTAAACGGATGTAGTTAAGGGCATCAATCATAGCGTTAGCAGCTGAAGCACAAGTTGATACAGTAGTAAAGTTAGGACTCTCAAAGCCGTAGCGTATAGAAATCACGCCAGCAGCGATATCGGCTATCATTTTAGGGATAAAGAAAGGGTTGAAGCGAGGAGTTCCGTCACCTTGATTGAAGTTGGTTACCCCATTTTTGGAAAGTTTCCAAACCACCTATGCCAGATCCCCCAAATCACCCCTACACGATCTTTTATCAAGAGCTTCGATATCGAGGTGGGCATCTTTGATAGCTTCATCGGAAGCTACAGCGGCATATTGTGCAAACTTATCGAGTTTACGGGCTTCTTTTTGTCCATAAAAACTCGATATTAAAAGTTTTTGACTTCACAAGCAAACTGAGTTTTGAACTTAGAAGCATCAAAATGGGTAATAGGCGCAGCGCTGCTTTTACCAGCGACAAGACCTTCCCAAAACTCTGAGGGCGGTATTTCCAATAGGGGTAAGAGCCCCTATACCTGTAACTACAACACGTCTTTTTCTCCATATAGTTTTTAAGTTTTTAGCATTTAGGTTTTAGAAAACAATTAGGCAGTAAGCTACCAACTGTGATATGCTGATAGCCTACTGCCTATGAGCCAATTATTGTTTAGCGTCTTCAATATATTTTACCGCTTGACCAACAGTTGCAATGTTTTTCAGCTTGGTCGTCTGGGATTTGAATATCAAATTCTTTTTCGAATTCCCATAATCAATTCAACAGTGTCTAATGAATCAGCTCCTAAGTCGTTAGTGAAGCTTGCTTCTGCAGTAACTTCATTTTCGTCTACGCCTAATTTATCAACGATAATGGCTTTAACTCTTGATGCAATGTCTGACATAATTTTCTTTTATAATTTAATAATAATTACTGCCGGCAAAAAGTATAACATTTGAAACACAATCTTTTTTCTGATAAATATTGTAGTTTTTTTCGTTTAAAATTTTTAAAACACTCATTTATAATTAATTATATAATAGAGGTTAAAAGATGGGGTGTAGGGGAAAATTTGGCTATTACACAGTATTTTTTTCAGTTTTTAGTTGTATGGGTGTTTGTTGTGTGGGCGTTTATTGTGCAGGTGTTTGTTGTGCAGGTGTTTGTTGTGCAGGTGTTTGTTGTGCAGGTGTTTGTTGCGCAGGTGTTTGTTGTGCAGGTGTTTGTTGTGCAGGTGTTTGTCGTGCAGGTGTTTTGTTGTGCAGGTGTTTGTTGTGCAGGTGTTTGTTGTGCAGGTGTTTGTTGTGCAGGTGTTTGTGCAGGTGTTTGTTGTGCAGGTGTTTGTTGTGCAGGTGTTTGTTGTGTGGGCGTTTGCAGCATATACCCAGCTATCGCTGGCTTTCCCACATACATACTATAAAAAGCTGTTGATAATCAGAGTAATCAACTTTGGCAAAGTGTAAAACTTTGGCAAAGTGTAGGATGCATAGGAAAGTTCAACATAGAAATTTTCTAACGACTCACGACTACACTTATACCATTTCCGCCAAAGCCAACCGCATTGATTAAAATATGTTGTAGTTTATCAGGGATACATTCGGGGGTTGGCAGGTAGGGTACTGGCTCAAAATGATTGTTTTGCAACATTCTGACAGCCATTGCGAGGTTGAGCGCCCCACTAGCCCCGTAAGTATGTCCGTGTTGCCATTTATTATTAGTGAGCAGTGGTTTTTCGTCGCCAAAACCGCTTCTATAGCATTGAGTTCAGCTTGATCACCTTTGATAGTACCCGTACAATGGGTAATTATAGCATCTATTTTTGGGATTTCGGCACTTGCCAAAGCCCTGTTGCATAGAAGTTTGCAGACAATCGCCATTTTTGGAAAGGGATACACTATGCGTGAGCTTTTTCGGTAGCAAAACCTATCCCCACAATATAAGCTAAAGGCATTGGTGTGTTCTCTTTTCTAAACAGAAACAACCTGCCCTCCCCTAGCACCATAGAGCTTTTGTTTTTGGTCATATCCATTGCACGACAAGGATAAGGCAAGGGAGACTACTATAGATTTTGAGGGCTTTTACTTGGGCAATGGTAAATGGAGTAAGCGGTGCTCACTACCGCCTACTAAAAAGCGTTGTTCCATACCACTTTCCAGCCACGCAATGGCGTTGGCGATACCGTGCAGGGCAGTAGAACAAGTGATAGAATGCGAGAGTTCAAAGCCTTGATTGCCTAAATCTTGAGCTAGCCCACGTGCTGATATTACCCAAAAGTAGTGGTAGGAGAAGCTAAGGTTTGGCAAGTGCCTTCAGCAAGAAAATGAGAATAATGCTTTTCAAACAAGGCTGTAGCTCCGCGAGAAGAGCCTATATTGATGCCAAAACGCAAATCGCGCCAATCAGCTTGCGCTACAGCCTCACGAGCGGTGTGCAGTTAGAGAACCGTAGCATCTAGGGTTCTGTAAGCCGGATTGGAGGCTTGAAGAGCTGAGATGAGCGCTTGGTCGCGTTCAGAAAGTTTTCCTTGAGGTATGTTGTTATGAAGAGTAAGAGCCTCAGCAGCGAGGGTACTCATTCCTGTAATCGCTATTTTCATCGGTATAAGATAGTGGTTAAAGTATTGTTAGTGATTTTAATTTTCTAGAAAACACCAAACAATAGGGGTAATTTCGATAGTGTGTTTTTACAATTTGAACAAGGTTTGTGCATTGAAAGTAGTTGCTGAAGCCACTGTTTCGAACAGTATTCCTTTGAACTGAGCTATGGTTTGAGCCACATAAGGCAAAAAGGCAGGGTTCGTACGACGCGATTGATACTGTGACAGCTGACTTTGGGGGTACGTTCTTGGGCAACATAAAAAGGAGCATCGGTTTCTATGAGCATACGGTCTAAAGGCACGTAACGGACAACTTCTTCTAAATGAGCAAAGCGTTTGCTATCGCTCACAGCTCCTGTAAAACCTATATAATAGCCAGCGTCTAAGTAAGTTTTTGCTTCTTTTAAACTACCGGTAAAGCAGTGTACTACCCTTTCGGGCAATCGGTTGTGCTCGGCGAGTATGGCAGTAAAACGCTCGAAGGCTGCGCGCTCGTGCAGGAATAAGGGTTTATGCACTTCTTCAGCTAAAGCGAGTTGTGCGTGAAAACACGCTTCTTGCACGGGGCGGGGTGAGAAATCGCGGTCGAAATCTAAACTACATTCACCTACGGCTACTACATACTTTTGGTTGAGCAATGCTTGTAAGTTTTTGATGCTCTCGGCGCTCATCGTTTTGGCGTCGTGAGGGTGAATGCCAGCGGTAGCGTAAAGCCTTTTGGGGTATTTTTGGCCAATGCTAAAGCCTCATTACTGCTACGCACGCTTGTTCCCTGTAAGAAGTATTGTATCTACATCTGCCTTTATGGCACGGTCTATAATTTTGTCGTACTCACCTGCGAATTGCTTATTAGTGAGATTTATGCCTATGTCTATCATTAGTTGTTAGGGTTAGAGGGCACGAGCTGCAAGCTCACGCCAGCGGGATAGTTATTTTTATTGTCTGAATTTTTTTCATTTCGGCTTCTGGTACAGTCAAAAAACAAGCAATTTCTTTTTCCCTCAGCTATATGATTTTCTTGTATTACATAGGTTATCGTTCCTGTAGTGAGGTCTTTTACTGCGAAATACCCAAAGCGGTCTGCTATCTAATTTATTGTAAACAAGTATTTTGAAGTTTTTCAACTGAAGTATATCAGTAGCATATTTCTCTACTTGTGTGGGTAATGGTTTCATACCCTTAACCTCTGATTTCCATTTTTGGTATGTTGGTTATACACGTACATTTCTTTATATTGGTTACTAACAGATAGTTTTTAGCCTTTTCTTGATCTTCTTTTTCATTTCTCGAATCACTTTTCACTAAGAAGATTTTTCTTATTTGAGACTTTTATATGTAATAATCGGCGGTATCATTATGCAACGTTTCGTCTTTTTGTTTTTACAAAAACCTCTCTGTTCAAAATTTTAGGGCATTCAGGCGTACATACGAGGGGCAATAAGTTCAAATGTTCCTATTATAGAAGGGAAACAATCGTTGCCACAAGGGCAAAGTAATACGAAATATATTGATTTTTGTCGTTCTTTTTAAATTCTGTTGCATAACCACCTCTTTCATCTTCTCTTTGTGTAAGCACAAGCAGGTTTTTGATATCCCTCTTTGAAATCACGTAACAGAGAGCTGGTTATCCATTCGCCTTTTTAAGGGATTTTGTGCGTATATGAAGACGCGCATAGTAACAAGGTTATTAAAAAAATGTTTCATAGTTGTTTATAGGGGTTAGAGGTTAGAAGGCACGAGCTACAAGCCTGCGCTAGGGGTAATTCCTATCTCCCTAATTTCTATTTTCTATTAATTGTTAATTGTAATATGAGGCAACCAATAGCATAGCATATTATATCAGCCCACGAGAAGTGGTTGCCCAGAATGATGTAGCCTATACTCCTTTGGCAAAGCCTAAATAAGAGGCTACTCCAAAATATTGCAGTACTTCTACCACAACGGCAAAAAGCAAATATGCCCTCAAATGAGTTTGCTTTTTGTGTTTCACTTTACAAATGAAAGCACTAAGTAATACAGCAATATCACTACTAATACATCGCCGAGATAGCCGCGTATAAAGCCGATATTCTTGAATAGCGTTGCGATAAGGAACTCTACTCCAAAGAGGGCTAATGCCCAAATAAAAGTATTTTTGTTGAATGTTAGGTCATTGTTAGGTGTTGGGGAATAGGGGTTCTCCGTTAAGATTCGTGGTGAGGGCTTCGGTCATAAAGTCGAAAAAGGGGCGCATAGCCAAAAAGTCCTTGTACTACTTTTTATCGAAATCTTTGGCGGTAGCTTCTTTTTGAGTGTAGTCGCGTTTGAGTAGGAACTGTTTTTGCGCAAATAATCAAGCATAGGGTCGTCTTTTTCAAAAGCCTTTTGGGAGCTGTTTTGAGTTCGTCGCCCCATAGTTTTCCGTCGAACTCTTTTACAATACCTTTATCGGTCATTACTTTTTAGGAAATCATCGGGGTTGAGAGAGATTTTCTGACGCATACGCAACAAATCGTCTTTTATTGGGGTCGAAAACCACCGCCTATAAAAGTTTCTTGCGGACTGATATGCACATAATATCCCCCGCGATAGTGAGGGTTGTTTTGCGCTGTATGTAGCACCCAAAATGCGTTTTGTAAGGTGTTTTTATCCTTAGAAAATCGCAAATCGCGGTAGATGCGGTATATTTTTAGAGGAGCAACAGGTCGTGCGCCGCAATTTCAGCATAAATACGATTAAAAAGTACTGTTGCTTGCAATTTAGCGCTTTCGTAAGCATTTTTATGAGCGTCGAACCACTCTTTATTGTTGTTTTTTAGGAGGTCAGTGAGAAATTGAAACATAATTTTTAATTACGAGTTACGAATGACGAATGATGAGGCAAAGGTAGTAATAATTTGCTAATTAGCAAATTTGCTAATTTACTAATTATCGCTATTTTTGCAACGTAAAACAAAAACCCAACTATGAACGACGATTTATTATACCTCATTGCCTTAAAGAAAAATTCCGCTTGTAGGCGATATTACTGCCAAAACTCATTGCGCACTTTGGGAGTGCTAAAAATATATTTGCACAACGCCGAAGTAGCTTAGAAAAAGTAATGGGTATAGGTTCTAAAAATTACCCAAAACATCCTCAGTTCTCAGTACTTACAAGAAGTTGAAAACGAATTGATTTTTGCTGAAAAACACGGTATTAACATTGTTAGCTATACCGACGCTCACTACCCTAAACTACTGAAACATGTGTGGATAGCCCCTATACTCTTCTACCAGAAAGGACACATAAACCTGCAAAACAAACGATTACTGAGCATTGTAGGTACCCGTAATATCACCAGCTATGGCACGGCATTTTGCGAACAACTGATAGAAGAACTCGCCCCGCTTGATGTGGTGATTGTAGGGTGGTTATGCTTATGGGGTGGATATTACGGCCACAAGGCAGCGATGAAACACCGCTTGCAAAACAGTGGCTTGCCCTGCTCACGGTCTTAACCTTATCTATCCTGCTGCTCACGCAAAATACTGTGAGGCAATGGAAGAGAACGGCGGTTTTATCACCGATTTCGGCAGTGAGAGTCCGTTTGATAGGAAGAATTTTCTGAGCAGAAATCGCATTATTGCGGGGCTTACGGAAGCTACTGTAGTGATTGAATCGGGTAAAAAAAGGAGGAAGTTTGGTTACTGCCGATATAGCCTTTCTCGTACAATCGCGAGGTGTTTGCTGTACCAGGGCGTAGCCACCGATACTTATAGCATAGGCTGCAATGAGCTGATACGCAACCGCAAAGCTAATATACTCACCTCGGCTAAAGACCTCGTTTATCTGCTAAATTGGGATACTCCCACCCCCTAAAGCCGTACAACAAGAACTTTTTCGTCACCCTCACTCCCGATGAAGAATTGGTAGCAAACTACCTGAAAGAAAATGGCAAACAAGCCTTAGATGAACTCTGCTCTCGGCTGCCAAATACCCTATCTACCAGCTTTCTAACTTTACTTTTCCAAATGGAATTGAAAGGGTGGTAAAACCCATTGCCAGGGAAAATATTTGAAGCTAAGTAACAATTAACAAATAACAATTAATAGGAAGATTATACATATTGATATGGATGCTTTCACGCCCTCGGTAGAGCAATTGGATTTTCCAGAATTGAGAGGAAAAGCGATTGCGGTAGGCGGAGGCGAAGCGCGCGGTGTGGTGGCAACAGCCAGCTACGAGGCGCGCAAGTTTGCGTGCGCAGTGCTATCAGTGGGGCGCAAGCGCGCAGATTGTGTCCGCATCTCATCTTTATAAAACCCCGCTTTGAGCGCTACAAGCAAATATCAATGCAAATACGGGCTATCTTCCACGAATATACTGATTTGGTGGAACCTCTCTCCTTGATGAGGCTTACTTAGATGTTACGGTAAACAAAAAGGGAATCCTTCGGCTACCCTCATTGCGCAAGAAATCAGACAGCGCATCTTCAATGAAATAGGACTTACGGCTTCAGCAGGCATTTCGGTAAATAAGTTTATTGCCAAAATTGCCAGCGACTACCATAAGCCCTAACGGACAAACTACTATCACTCAGGCTGAAGTACAAGATTTTTTTAGACAAACTTGATGTGCACAAATTCTATGGCATAGGCAAAGTAACTGCCGAAAAAGATGTATCAGTTAGGGATTTTTAAAGGGAAGGATTTGCGGAGAAATCATTAGCGTTCTTAGAACGGAATTTTGGCAATAGCGGGCATTATTACTACGAGCTCTCACGAGGTATTCACCGCAGTGAAGTTCAGCCTTTTAGGATTCGAAAATCGGTGGGGGCTGAAGAAACTTTTGCCGAAAAATCTCACCAGTGAGGTGTATATGGAGCGTGAACTTGAACGTATAGCCGAAGATGTAGTCCGCCGCCTTGAAAAAACAGCAAGTTGCAGGTAAAACTATCACCTTGAAAATAAAAATACAGCGACTTCACTATTCAAACACGCAGCAAAACCCTTAAAGATTTTATTAGTAGCAAAGAGGAAATTCTTTTTGCATATCAAAGAATTTGCTCTACCAAGAACGGTTGAGTGAATCGGTACGGTTATTAGGTATTTCAGTTTCTCACCCTCAACAATGAACCTGAAAAAGAGATTGTAAAACAACCGATGTACATACAGCTAAAAATTAGAATTTCCAGAGTATAGAGAATAGGTATCAGGGTCAGGGGTCAGGATAAGTAATTAAAATGTTAAACCGATGTTTAATTGATGAAAAGTATTCGTTTTTGGAGGGTAAAAACTCCTATTTGGGTGTTGAGTCCCTACAAAATAACTGAGAGAGGACGATAGTGGGTGATGGTACTGCAAATGTGCTTGGAAAACTTGTTCATCGGAGGCGAGGAAACGAGCATTGTGCAAAAGCATTTCGCTGAGGGATACTTCACTATCGTTGCGGAGCAGATAATTGCCTTTTAACATATTGCGATACTGGTAATGCAAACCTGCAACGCCTATACTTTTCTTCCCTAAGGGGCTGCTACAACACTCATTTTTTATCCCTATATTCATATAATCAAAACGCTGAAAACTCCTCACAGGGTATAATCCTCGCGGTGGGTTTCATAACCTACATAAGGTGCTATGTGATATTGCAAATCACTATTGTTACAGAAAAGCATTGCCAGCTGGTAGTGCTCTTTTTTTAGGGTATAGTTCTCGTTCTTGGAGATTACTTCTGTCCAATTGCTGTTGCGACCCGAAAGAATAGGCTCTCACCCCACTTTTTGGTTTGCAGAGAGTAATGTCCTTTGAAACCATAGTAGATAAGTATCTTTTGCGAAACAGCTTTGTCAATTCGGTATATAGTGTACGATTGGTAAGTGTTACAGCTATCACGCCATTATCTTCTGTCATATTTTTTTCGATTGCCAATTGCTGGTAATTAGCAGAGAGGAAAAAGGTTGTTTTTCCTGCTGATATTCAGTCCGCTGCCATATCCATAACCTTCATAAAAAGCCCTGAGTTTGTTGCCTTTCAGCAGGTGGTTGTAATAGCCTAAACCATTGAGGTGATAGACAGAAGGACTCCCCAATTCGTTGAAAAATTTCAGTTCGTTAGACTGGGTATATTTCTGGAAAGAGGCATATATTCCCGCTTGCCACTCCCCCTACCCTCCACATAAATCCTGAGCGCAATTGCAGATTAGAAGTGATGTTTTTAGGGCGTGGGATCTTTGTTGCGGCTTGCTAATTCTGCTTTGTAATCTAAACTGATACCCCAATGCAGTTGTTGCCATTGCTTAGCAAAACCACCCATAAAGGCGTATTGCTCACTATGCAAGTCGCCCCCTACAGCATCGGCGGTGAAGTATGGATAGAGCAAATCACTATCTACCGACTCATTCCAACGCACTTTTCGCAGTTCTTGATTTTTATAGGACGCATTGCCCCACAGCGTGCGTGTGCTATCATAAGGGAAGAAAGAGGTTGCTTTTGCTGAAAAAGCGGTATGTCCCTTCAGGATACTGTTGGGCATAAGCCTCCTTTATCACTTCTCTCATAAGTCGCCTGTACGGTAGAAAAGCAATATTTTCCCCACTTGGGCATCGTAGCTGGATTCTGAAAATAAGCCTCGTAAAAACGAGAGATGTTTTGTTGTTCTTTCAGCTTTAGCAAGAGGGTATCAGTGTGTTTGCCCCCAGCCTATTTCGGTAGAGGAAAACAAAAATAATATGTTTATGAATGATTTTATCAATCTTAGTGCGAGCCAGTGCGAGTGCGCACGGGCAGTTTGTTAATTTGTTAATTTATAAAAAGATTGTCTGAAAAGTTTTTATACTATAAGGGCGGTTTGCAAAACGCCCTTACATAACATACTCTAAAAAGTGATTGATTATCAGATATATCAACTTTGTCAAAAGTCTAAGGACTTTGCCAAAGTGTTGCGATACAAAACTACTTTTGCTATTCATGAGTTTTTCACTTTTATTAAAAAGTGATGGGTGTTACACGAGCATCGAAAATCTTCGGTGGAGTTATTCGTGTCTTTTAACACACGGCGACCGTTTTTGTTGACCCCTGTTACTTTGCGGCGTACTCCTTTGTTATAACGAGAAACATCTCCTTGACTTTCGGAGGCGTAAGTCCAACCACTATCTAAAGAAACATCGGTTACAAGCCATTGAAAATCTTCTTTTTGTGCGAGATTTACAGCATCGATAATCCACGTATTGGGGATTTTTACAGCATCACCTCCTGAGTCAAATCCTGATTCATCTTTGTATGTATAAGAATACTTCTCTAATTCAGTAACCCCTTTAGGGCATTCTGGCAAGTGCAAAAGCGTTGATTGCTTGATGATTGATTACTGCATCTTCAAACTTTACGAACATATTAGGCACTGCGGCATTATCGGGGTCTTCATCGTCTGCTTCATCTTTGATTTCAAAATTAGCTTTCTTCAAATCTATTGAATTACTGTTGAGTTCTTTGTGATTGATAGCCGTGAGGGCAATGATGATGCTCTCGCCTGCTGCTACGGGGTATTGCTTGCCATTCCCTGGGATTTGGTATACCGCATTGGCTGTAAAAGCTTGGTTCATTATATTTGGCGTATAGGTTTGTTTATCATTGGTTTGGAACGCCGATTGTACCAAAAGCAAAGCATCAGCATAGAGAACTCTAGAAGTAGGGTTGTAAATCTTGAAATAACTATCATCTAAATATTGTTTGCCTTGTGGAGAAGTTGTACTCCGTGATAAAAATCTCTTCAATAAGCAAATCTTTATCCCTCGTCACTTACAATTGTTTTTAAAGTGATAGGCAGACTGTAAGTAGTGGCTGTGAGTATGTTGAGTTTGGGTATTAAGGTAGTTACTTCGCCTGCAAAGGTAGTGCTACTTTGGGTGTAACTCACAGTACCCGTGGCACGTACCCTCATAGCTACCCGCAGGAATACTCAGTTGGAAATCGTTGGTAGTAGTGTTGTGATATACCTTTTCTACCTTCTCATTTTTGTTGAGCTCAGTAAGGGTAAGGGTGAGGGTACCATAGTGAGTAATGGTTACTTTATCAGGGCTTGTAAATGAAGGGTTATGTTCAAAGATTCGGTAGCGATACCGTTGTTATCGTCTTTCTTACAAGCATTTAGGAGCACTAAAGCAAGTGCTATAGCTAAAAATTGTTTTAAAGTGTTTCATATTAATTAATTTAGTGAGCTGGTGCGAGCCGCACGGGCAATTTATTAATTTGTTAATTATAAAGAGGTTATCCGAAAAGTTTTTATATTGTAGGGGCGTTTGGTTGCAATATCTAGCTATCGCTGGCTTTCCTACATAACATACTATAAAAGTGATTGATTATCTTGATCATATCAACTTTGTCAAAGTCCAAGGACTTTGACAAAGTGTTATGATGCACCTGTTACTTGTTAGCTGTTAGCTATTACTTTTTAAGGGTAGGTGTAGTGAGTATCTCAGAAATCTTCAGTAGAGTCGTTTGTGTCTTTTAAAAATAGGCTTTTACCATTTTTTTCTCAGAAAGAACTTTACGGCGTACAGATTTTCCAGTAACGAGAAGCATCTTTTTCATCATTAGCCACATATGCCCAACCAGCTATCTAAGGAAGAGGAGGTTACTATCCACTCAAAACCTGTTTTTAGTACTTAAATTTACAGCATCTACGATCCAATTATTAGGAATTTTTTCAAAGCCTGTCTCTGCATTAATCTTTGTTCCTACTTTGTATTCATAATCATACTGAAGTGTAGCAGTAGCAGTACCTTCAGGAAAGCGTGCTATCACATAACTTCTATTGCCTCTATTATTAATTATAAAATCCCGTGTAGGTTGATATTGTTAGTTACTCCTACCCCATCAACGTCTTTCACTCTTTGGAGGATAGAAATTTTCAAAAATCAGCTTTTTGAAAGGTCTATAGAATTAGGTTATTTTCTTTTATGGTTAATCCCTTGTTCAGCAATTACAATAGACTTCCCTGGTTGTACAGGGTATTGAGTGCCTGTACCTGAATTTGCACCATACTTCCTGCTGTAAAGGCTTCTGCCATTACATTGGGAGTATAATCTCTTTTGGTTACGGTTAGGAACTCAGAATCAGCTAAAAACCAAACCATCGGCATAGAGAACTCTATCAGTAGGGTTGTAGAGCTTTGATATATTGATCACCAAAATACTGTTTACCTTCTGGAGTGGCTGTACCGGCAAAGAAAATTTCTTCGATAATAAAATCGTTTCCTTTGGCTTTGATTGATAAAGAGATTGGGAAAGAGCTGTTGTTAAGTAAATCTACTTTGTTTACAAAATGCACTCATTTCACCTGCTACGGTCTCACCATTGATGGTATAAGTAACTGTAGCAGCTATATGCACTTTCATAGCTTCCCATCAAAAAGAGGAAGTGTCAATTCGTTTTGAGAAAGATTGGTAGAAGATACGTTCTACCTTCTCATTTCCCTATTGAGTCTCTGTAAAGGGTAAGGGTAATTGTACCATACTGAATATCAGTTACATTATCAGGTTTTTGCAACTGAAGGGTAAGATTGCGTAGCGACAACATGCTGTTGATAGCATCGTCGTCATTTCTTACAAGCAGTTTAAAAGAGCACTAAAGTAAGTGCTACAGGCTAAAAAGTTGTTTTAAAATATTTCATAGTATACTAATTTGATGATTTTACAATTTACTGAGCTCGCGAATTTGAGTAGCAGTTTTTCACTTTTACACATCCCCAGTTGGAATCCTCGTTATTGTCACTTTTCACTCGATGAAAATGTTCATTTCCATTCCGAAATAGGGATTGATGAGTCCACGACGATTGATATATTGGTTATTAACGCGGTAATCTTCATAAAAGTTGAACAGATTGTTTACGTACATTGAAAGCGTGAAAGTATTTATAGAAAATCTTTAGATATTTTTTAGATGTATGTTCATCGATAGAGGTTCTATTGCTGAGACTTATAGTTGTAGGGCGTATGAGCCATTGCAATATGGGGTCACTTGCTTCCGCCGCTGTATATGGGTGACGCACGCCATCCTCACTGATGTAGTGAGTAGGCACACGGCTAAGCGAGGGATTGGTACTAATGGTATACCAAGTTAGGTCGCAACGCACAGAGGTTGTGAGTTTTAGTTCGGGAGGTAAGTATCAGCAATAAGACTGGTTTCCAGCTGTTCGCGGTCGTACTTCTCCACTTCGGGATACTCCCAGATTGTACATGTCTGCGGTTGTTGATCACATCTTTTATCGGCAAAAGCGATATATAGGCAATGAGTTGTAATACAGGCTGTGAAACCACGCTCCACTGAGTGTAAAAACGAGTGTTGAGCAACTGAAGGCGCTTACTGCTGTACTGAAACTCAACCCCTTGTTTATCGATAGCTAGAACCATTGCCTCCATAGTCTGAGAGTATCAGAGCGTTTTGCACTGTATAGGGCAGATTTTTCCACCAAAGGAGGAGCAGTAATCGCGTTGTGATTGAGCCCTGTAGCATCGTATAAAGAATACCTTATGATAATCGCTCATTTTACGAAAACCCGATTGCATATGCTCATCAAAAATAAGTGATGAACAATGAATGATGATTGTATTCTCAAACCCAAGGCGCACTTCGGCTTTTGTTGTTCACCGCAGGCATAATGCTGTAGTTCACTTGCGGAAAAATGTAAGTTTTGTAGTGCAATTGGCATGGTATGCTTTTTGGTTGTGATAGTAATTGAGTTGTACAAAATCTTCGTATTTATCTTGAGGGTAGAGCATTTCTTGAGTGGAAGTTTACTGTGTTTTTCCCCAACCTGCTGTAAGACTGATACTGAGAGCCTTTTTGGTTAGCAACTCAATTTTTGGGAAAGTAACTTTCATATTCACACGAGGGTCAAAACACACTTTGTTGTACAGTGCATAGCGCGAGTCGAGTCCCCAAAAGAGTATTGGCACGCAAGCCCTGCACGCACGAGAAATTCGGTATGCCAAAAGTTTTTTCTAACTGCTCTTCTAGCGTAAAAAGCCATATCTTGCATTGCAGGAATGTTCTTAAAAAGCACGCGGACGGGTGTCCATTTTCGGGTGATGGAGGGATGCGCTAAATCGTATACCTGCCCCAGACCGTTGTTTTTGTTGTAGTTGTAAGTAAGTCCGATGAGCAATTCGTTGCGATAGCCCGAAAATAGCTTATAAGAAGTCGTTGAGAGGTCGACATAGAGGTGTAGTGGTTTGCCATCGATGAGCAAGTGCGACACATAGTGAGGGTCGGAGAATACACTGTAAAATTCACCTGCTTGTGTGTTTGTAAAGATAGGGCGTGCATTGGTGATTTGCACCCATTTGTCTTGCTCAATACGGTCGAAAACTCTGTGAATAACTAGTTTTGAGTGCCAATGTTTTGAAGAATGTTTTGGGAACTCCCAAGTTAGTCCATTAGCAATGCGAATATTATTGTAAGTAGATTGATAAGCATCATAGCGATCGAAGCCAGCATCGGGGTCACGCTTTTTCCTTATCGATAGTACCCGTATAGTCTATGCTAAAATTCCACGTAAGCGGATTTTCGGTATCAAAGCGTTTTTCAGCACGTGCTGAAGCAGTGTAACGCTTGTAGTTTTCAAAGCTATTACGCGGGTCGGGTTGGGCATTCAAACAATCCAAACTAAAGTTGAGTTTGAGGCTATTTTCAAAAACTGAGACCTTTACCTATATAGAAAAGTTTGCTAAAACCATCGGCTTTTGGCGCGTGCCCTAAGGGGAGAGTATAGCCTTTTTGCGGTGAATTGTTACTACCCCACCGCTGATATCACCACTCACCGATGGAATTCCGCGTATAACCTCCACTGTTTCAATATCATCGGTAGCGATAGTGCGCATATCCACCCCTGAGCGGGTAGTGTTGCGCTTATCATTGGCATAGCCTCGACTGTGGAGTGATAATCATTCCTCGATCCTACCGTAGATTGCATATTGCTATTCACATCTAAAGGAACACCATCGATATTGAAGCCTCACACCTAAAGAGGAAATACCATAACCAGACATAGGAGTGCCCGTCTGTCTGAGAGTGAGTGTATTAGCATAATTCAATGAGGGAGTAGTAACCCGTTGACCAGGGGAGCAAAGCTCACCAAATCGGCAAAGCTAGAAGGCTGAAGGTGTCGCATTGCCTTACGGTCGATAAGCGAAGTAGAAGTAGGTGCAGGAAGTTCTTTAGCAGTTACCACTACTTCTCTAACTGAATGGGTTGGGTAGTAGTAGTTGTTGTCGTGGTGGTGGTAGTAACTGCTTTGAGCGTAAAGTGTTGGGGAAAAAGAGAGAATAAGAGGAATATCCCAATGAAAAATATTGAGGAAACAATAGAGAGGACAATGTATTCTTTTCACTTTTCACTTTTCACACTCATTAAAATTGGGGGCAAAGGTAATACTTTTTGGATTAGATGAAACACCCTAAATAAAATGTGAAATAATTCTAAATAGGAGTGAAAAACTTCAACAGACTCTCTGTTATATTTGGTAACAAAAATGTTTATCCTTTGTAGAAAATGCGTATTTATTTTTTCTGAAGATGAGATATTAGCTACCTTTGCGCTCAAAAATCTAACGTCGGACGACTTATAACTTACGAACTATGTTAAATAAATTTTCTCCTACTTTTTGGGTAGCGAGCTCCTTTCCAGTTGATGGAACGCTGGGCTTTTTACGGTATTTTTTTACTGCTATCACTTTATTTAGTAGCCTCTACTGATGAAGGAGACTTGGTTTTGACCACGAGCAGAAAAGGCATCGATAATGGCTTATGTTACTGCTATGTCTTTATCTTTTATTCTCCTATTTTTGGGGGTAATTGCCGACCGTATAGGCTATAAACTCTCTTTGATAGTTTCGTTTGTGATTACTGGAGTGGTTATTTTATGCTTAGTGGAGCAACTACTTATGCAGCTGTCTTTTCTATATTCTTATTTGCTGCTATTGGGGGCAGGATTCTTTAAACCAGTAGTAAATGGTATTGTATGCCCGCAATACCGATGAGAAAGACTAGTACTATAGGCTTCGGGATTTTCTATATGATGGTGAACATAGCTTTTTAGCTCCTGCCACATCATCGTATTTACGCACTACTTATGGTTGGCGCATTATCTTTTATACAAGGAGCTGTGGTAATGGCTATCAACATATTGGTAGCTTTCTTTCCTCTACAAAGAACCTAAACTTGCTCAAAAGATTAGAAAACCCTTTACTCACGGAGATAAAAGAATCGTTGATGCACATTGTAGAGGCGCTAAAAGACCGCCGTCTCACTATTCGTTTTATTGCTAATGGTTCCTTTTTGGACGATGTTCAATCAGTTGTTCTATACCCTGCTTAACTTTTATTGAAGATTGGGTGATTCATCGGCTGAGTAGCGCTGGATTAACCAATATTTCGCCTTCTTAGGCACAATCACTCACCTGATAAAGGGCAAATAAAAGCTGAATGGTTTGTGAACATCGATTCACTTATGATTATCTTTCTTTCCAAGTGCTTGTATCGTATTTTGTAAGCAAAATGACCATGTGAGTGCAATGATTAGAGGTACAATTATCGCTACTTTGGGGTATGCCTTACTTTTTATGTTCAACAATCCGTGGTTTACTATTATAGGTACCGTGATTTTTCTCGGTAGGGGGAAATGGCTTAGCCTCCCTACCCTATCAGCTTTTGTAGCACAAATTACACCCTAAAGGCAAAAGAGGCTCTCTATCAAGGGACTGTATTTTTACCTGTTGCAGCGGGTAACTACCTCACTTACTTTTTCTCAGGACATCTATACACCAGATGGTCGGACAAATATAGCTTTGCTGAAAAACAGAATTAGCCAAAGCGTGCTATTGAGATGCCTGAAAAACCTCACTAAGAATCAATATTTTGAATTGGCTAGTCAGAAATTAGGACTCAGCCAATCGCAAATTACAGAACTCCTTTGGCAGGCTTATAATCCTACAAAACTATGGTAGTGTGATTTGTGCTATGAGGGGGTATTTGCAGCAGTATCATTGTATATTTACTAATAGACAGGTAACAGGTAACGAGGGGTTAGGTATCAGGAGATATTGGCACTGTGATATGGACGATAAAGTTTAAGGAAGTCTAAGGACTTCGCCAAACTTTTGTTGTTGATAATGTGGTTTTATTTTTCACTAATCGTGCTATTTCTTTGAATTTAGGATGCTTGGCAGTACGCAAAAGGGCAAAAGAGGGCTGCTTCGGTACCTCGTAAAAGGGTAGTGCCTGCATCGCGGAGCATGTAGAGTCCTATTTGTTTGTTGCTCTCGGTGCGCGAAGAAACAGCATCGGCAATTACTGATACTTCATAACCATTGGCAAGCAAATCAACTGCTGTTTGATAGATACAAATGTGAGTTTCAATGCCTATAAGCAGTACTTTTTGCGTTGATTGTCATAGAGTTGTTGCTGAAACTCTGTATTGTCCCAAGCTGAAAAGCTACTCACTGGAGTTTTAGAGCTTAATAGCTCGGCAATCACGGGGTGAGTCACCCCTCAACTTATCAGGCATTTGTTCTACCCAAAACTATAGGAAGTTCCAAGTGTTTGCAACCTTCGATAAGGATACTGACTATTACGCAAAAACTTCTTCACTTTGATAAACTATTTGTGATAATTTACCTTGAATATCAAGGATTACTAATTGAGTATTTTCTGTTGTCGATACAATGTATTGCCGACAAAGGTAATAAAAATTTGCTAATTTGATACCTGAGGATTTTGTCAAAGTCTCAAGGACTTTGACAAAGTTTGTGGCGCAAAAATTACAAGTTAATTCTGATTGATTATGAAAAGATAGGGGCGAGTTGTTTCGCCCTATTTTTAATATCCCAAAGCGTATTCCTATAGAGGAAAGGGTATTCGTTTACAGGATTGTTGCGGAAAAGAGGTGTGAGGCTATAACGAGCGTACACAGAAAACGTTTGTAGCCCAAAGTGAGCTGAGAGTCCATAAATGAACGGACTCACGTTTCAAAGTCGTTACGCATAAACCGTTTTATAGATATCACCCCATTGTTGGTATTTTAATTTTTGACTATTGCCATATAGATAGTCCCACATATCCACCAAAACCTGCTCTAAAACTACTAGTGAACAGGATAGCTTACAAACTTTTTCCCTCATTTTAGAAGGTGTAAAATCAAACTCTAAAAATCTATAGGTACAATGAGATAATTGGTACGTAATTTAGATTTACTGAGCTTATTAGCGAGTATAAGCACCGATTTTGTCTCATCATTCTCTTACAAAGTACTCGCTTTTGAATTTGAGTCTCGTTGTACATCCAAGCAATTCCGTAGTTGATATGGAATAGATTATTTGCTTTTGAGTAATCGGAAAGCCTGTAACTCAAACCAACTTTCAAACGATCTTTGATCCCTAATGTTTGAAAACGACTATCACCAAAAATTACTATCGCTCATCAAATTATGAAGACCTATAGCTGTATAGATAGTTCTAATGATAAGAAGATCGTTTAGTATTTGGTTTTTGTATTTCTTTAGTATTAAAAATCTTCTAATTCTTGCATTGCACGCAAATAGTCCTTAGGGTTTATCCACGTTATGTATCAATAGTGTTTTACAGTAGCCTTTTGAATCACTTGCTCACGTATGAGTTTTGCCAAATGCTCAGCTTCGGCTGCGTGTTTTTCTTTGATATTCTTCTCGGTAGTGGCTGTGAGGTCTTCTTTTATCTGCAGCCCAATTCTTCGGTAATTTTCTTATCTTTTAGAGCAGTTCATTAACGGCTGAAAGTTTTTCTTGAGCGCTTTGTTTTTCTGAAGAAACTATAGAATCTAATTGTGGCTTTTTGGATTTTTGATAGCCCCTTCGGAATTATTTTTATGTGGTGATGACGCTTGTCGCCAACAAGCAAGTCATCCATAATAGATGTAATGTTTTTCATTTTTCTGATACTTGTTTTTAACTTTTATTATTTGATACGACACGTGTTCCTATTTCTTTGAGTAGCCTTTCAGCTAAGAATTTTACTTTGTCCTTCAGCTGTTCTTTTTCGATAGTATTGAAGGTTTTATCTTGCTGATATTTTTCAGTAACATACTGGTTGAGTTCTGCTTGAGTAGTAGCTAGCAAGTGCTAAATATTCGGGGGATAGGTGTTGCAAATCGGCAGCCATTTTGTGGCTTCCATCTGCTTGGTGATTCTGGCTTTGTATCAGCATCGGCGGTATACTGGGTGAAAAAGAGTATCTACCGCATTGATATCGATAAGGGTAATCTCCTTTTGAGGAAGTAAGATATGGGTCATATTGGCTATTTTTGAGAATTGAGGGTGTGAACTGCACTGGCTGTCTTTAAGAGTTGTAGGCACTATAGGGTGCGGACTGGTTGTAGGCACTGATGACTTTACAACAATGAGTTTTTTTAAGACTTGGAGTTCATTATTGGTTTCAGTGTGTTGTTGCCACAAGTCACCCTATTGCAAGGCATAATCAGTACCGCAGCTGCCGCAGTGTAATACCACAGTTTCCGCCTTTTTGCCCAGTTGGCAAGGTTTCACCTCGGCTAATTGGGCTTCTAATTGTTCCCACAAAGCAGGTGAAGGGGTTGATTTTTCTATACCCTAAACAGGCGTTGTATATTGTCTTTCCACATTTTTAAGCTCTTTTTTATAAGTTGTTACGTGTTGTTGCAAAGTTTTTGGCATACGCCAATTGTGATTTAGAAGTACCTTCGCTGATAGAAAGTTCTTCAGCGATTTGCTTGTGTGAATAGTCCTCAAACACATAGAGGTTGAAAACGGCACGGCAAGCCGTAGGCAATTGGTCTACAAAGGATTGTATTTCGGCATCGCTAAAATTTTCGTTCTCTAAGTAGGCATCATCTACTGTGTCGTAAGTGTCACTCCAGTCGGCAAAGGATAGCTTTTGAGCTTTGCTTCTGAGGAAATCTATACACTCATTCACAGTGATTCGCCGCATCCAAGCGTAGAAATGTTCTTGTTCTTGGTACTTGTTGATATGGGTAAAAATTTTTGAAGAAGGCTTTTAGCAGGGCATCTTCGGCAAATTGCAAATCGTTGATGTACTAGCCTGCACACGCTCAACAAAGCAGGAGCGTACTGGTCGTACATAGCTGCTTTTGCGCTAAGCGGTTGTTGCGTTGGGCTTTTTCTATATAGGTGTTTGTCGATTTGCACTTCGGTAATGGTAAAAACTAATCTCTTTTGCCCTTATAAACGAAGAAAAATAAAAAGGTTGGAATTTGATTAGATTTTTCATTTTCAATTTATCAATTGAGATAAAAACTCACTCCTATTGAAAGAGGGTGTATCTCGGTAGGGGTATGTTGGAAGAGGGGTGCTAAACTATATTTGCATAGATTGCTAGACCTCCATAGCCTATTTGAGCAGAAACCCCATAAGTGGCTCTATTGGGTTTTAGATTGTTGCGAAAAACGAGTTTGTAATCCTCACCATTTTCTTCTATTTAATTTTTGAGTAGCATCTATAAGTCCGCCGAAATAACAACCTATTCCTATATGGCTTTCTTTTCTAATTTTTCGTTTTGCAATTCGATAGGAATGATAAGATAGTGCAGACGCAATTTGAGCTTTTCAGCGGTTTTTCATAAGGCATTAAGCGCGTGATCTCATTTTCTGTCACAAAATAGTTATGCCTTTGATTTCAAATCGGTTGTTTTGCCACACCAAGCCTGCGTACTAATGAAAGAGTCGTTGTTTTTTGTTGATGCGTGCTATAAATCCCCAAAGCCCAAATCGGTATGGAGATGAGGTTTAAGGTGATTGTTACCGCCTCATTGCCGTTTGCAAAGCCCATTGCCATAAGGTCGAGGTTGTAGCGTTTGGTCGTTTTCACCATATCGCATCTTCTATTCTTATAAAGCCTCTTCTTTCTTCTTCGTAAGCCATTTTCAGCTCATCGGTGATGAGGCTATCAAGAGTAGTTGTTTTAGGGATGGTATCTATAGCGATTTGAGAGTGCTGTAGTTCAGAGTTTCAATTGCAGGGAGCTTGGTTATAGTAATGTAGGAGAATGTGTTGCTTGTTAGCCTCGCGAATTTCCCTTTGCCATTTGGTCATACTCTCCTGAGGTAATTTTTCTTTGTCGAACAAGTATCTAAAGCAACTCCAATTTATAATACATCTGGTTATCTTCGGCAAGTTTTAAGGAGTCAAACGTATTTTTGATTTCTGGATCAATGTCTTCAAAAGGAGTTTGAGCCCAAAGATGAGGGGCGAGACATAGAGCGATGAGTGATACAATTTGTTTCATAATGGGGATTTATTTGTTTGATTATGAATAAAAGACTTAACACAAAAGTGCGTTAAGTCTCTTTTTAATTATGTCTTAAAGAGCGGAAGTCATACAGTTCCTCTTGAGGTAGATGTTCTCTTAACTTGTCCGTTTTGTAACAATTGTAGTGGTAAGTGTAGAGTTATCATTTGCTCCTCGTTGCTCTACTGCTACTTCTGCATAGGCTCACCTCCCTTGATATCCATTACATAATCTTTTAGTGAGTGGTTTTACTTGAATCCTGTATACTGTCTCACCTGTTGAATATTGAATTAAAATAGATCCTTACTGGTAACTCCTTCAGATTTTAAAATTTTAAGAGCCCAACCTGAAATTTCCACTTCCGCTTCGCCTCGTCGTTGTTGTCATCTTTTTGCACGCTACCATCGCAAAGATAGCTACTAATAAAAGAATTGTCTTCTTTCATTGTTTATCTGTAGAATTATTTAATGGCGCAAAAGTACAAATAATTTCGTCAAATTAGCAAATTAACCATTTCATTTCAATTGCATTACACGACTCAAGAGCGGAGGCAACCTGTATTTTTGATATTATCATTATTCCAAAAAGCTCATCACATAAGCAATAGGGCGATTGCGCACTACTTGGGCCACATAGTACACTGTAAGGGTTTTTAGCGCCCGACATCCCTGCTAAAGCTGGACGCAACTCCTTGACATCAAACACTACTCTCTTTGGCTTCTGGTAGGTACTCTTCAAAAAGCACCTCTACTTCTGTCCTTCTATAAGTTTGAACAATCTTGCGTTGTTTGTTGGCTGCAAACTGGTCGGCTACAGCTTGTTGAGCGTCTTCCAGTGCGAGTATACTCCCAATCTCATTTTCGCCGTTGTAAGGGCATTGCACTATGTTGATACCCGTGAAATAACAGTCGTCTAACATCGACTTTTTCGTCCTGCAAAATCGATGCTATTGGCATCGGTAGAGCAAATAGTTCCTGAGGGATTTTATTTTCAACAATGAGGTTTACTAAGGCTTCTTCTACCTCAACCTCTGTGTCTCTAGTTTTGAAAACCAAACAAGGGAAAATAGTATTCGCTGGACTTTTCACAAAATAAAGAGACTCCTACATACCCTCTTTATCTCTATTAACCACATAGTTATCAGTGTGTATGCGAGGGTTAGACTGCGCGTCTTGCGCATTGATTTTTCAATTTTCGGTAGCCTTCTTACAGCTGCTTTTTCATCAAAAGGAAGTTTCAAATCCTCATTGGTAATGGTATAACCATCAATCGCATAAAAATCTCTATTGCCGTTTTTGATAGCTGAAAGACGGTCATAACAAGGGCAATTTCTTGTGCATAGGTAGCCCACAAGAAACTACAAAAGAAAAATAGAATACAACGTTTCATAATTAACATCTTATATTATTTAGTTCACAAAAATAAGTAAACTGCTCTCTTTTACAAAATAAACTATAGCTTTATAAGAAAAATCTATAGCTAAAATACTCTTACTCATTTGTTTTTATAGTAATTTTGCAACAAATTTAAAAAGAATATATTATGTTTACACTACCTGCATTGCTCTTTATGCTTACAACGCACTTGAGCCTTATATCGATGCGCGTACAATGGAAATTCACCATACAAAAACACCATAATGCCTATACAACCAACTTGAATGCCGCTTTGGCTCCTGCTGGGGTAGAAGGCAAAAGTATTGAGGAAATTCTTACCAACCTCGATATGAACAATGCTGCACTTCGCAACAACGCTGGTGGATTCTACAATCACAATCTGGGAAATAATGAGCCCCTAAAATGGCGGTGGCAAACCTACTGGAGAACCTCGCTAAAGCAATTGATGAGGCTTTTTGGCAGTTTTTGAAGGTTTTAAAGAGGCTTTTAGCAAAGCTGCAGCTACTGTTTTGGCTCAGGTTGGCTTGGCTTTGTATTCACAAAGGCGGTAGCAGAGATTTGCTCTACTGCAAATCAAGATAATCCATTGATGCTCAACACAGGTTGTGGCGGTTTTCCCATCTGTAGGTTTAGACGTATGGGAACACGCTTACTACTTAAATTATCAAAACCGTCGTCCTGATTATATCGAAGCGTTTTTCAGTGTAATCAACTGGGCGAAAGTTGCTGAACTTTACAACACTCATAAGTGGTAACTAACTTGCAAATATCCAAAAAGCAAATATCCAAAAAGCCTCCTGAGAAATTGGGAGGCTTTTATATATCTCTAAAGGGCGAATATCGCTATAAAGATACCTTATAAAGAAAGCGGCAAACGAGTCATTGCTACAATGTTGGCAATCATATTACAGCCTCGCTTTTCTATATATACCGATAAAGCTCCACTGAATAAACACAAACCAAAGAGGAGCCAGACTGCCAAAAGAAAATATGCGCAAACATATCACCTGTAGCACAGAAATAGTAATCAATAAACAAATCGTCTAGGGTAGTATCCACAATAATATGAGCAATAGAACGCGTTTAGCAATATGAGGTAGCACTTCTTCCATAGTTATAATGATTTTTAAGAGACAAATATACATCTTTTTGATTACATAGGTAAGGTAGTAGCTTTTTCTCTTTTCTAATATTTCTGTTACTACATCTGTACTAAATAAAAAGAATGATATACTTATCACAGAATTGTTAGTATTATAGAGTTGCATTGCTACCCAAAAACTTAGGTTTTTCTTTTTAACAATACGTATCTCCTTACCACTTCTATTGTATTTAAAGTGAAAAGAAAATCACCAGAAGTATTGTTATACTTAGTACTTGAAAAACGACCTAAAGTATAACCGATATGCCAATCCTATATTAGTGAAGAATTGACTATTAAAGCAAATAAAGATCCCTAACATCCAAAACAGTATTTGAATCTGAGAAAGTATAAGGCAAAACTTCACATTAAAAAGATAAATATAATAATAAAGCACGTTCATCATTTGCTGTAATTTTATAAAAATAATTCCATATAGTTTCATTAGCTTCAGAAGGTTTTTATATTTACTCTTTTTCTTATCAATTTATTAGTTATAGCAAAGCTAACGCTCCTAACAGTAACAACAATAGTGGAATAGCCATTACTATATTTGCTATAGCACAACCTCGCTCTCGCTTCTGCGACATAAGCCTCTATCACTAAAAATACACCATAAAGTCCACAAAATAATCCTATCCAAAAGGCAAATACAAAACACATCACCTGTCGCACAAGAACTTTTACTAGTGAATACTAGAGATAGGAATGAAATGACAATATCCATACTACAACTAATAAAACCAAACGCTGCCCTATATGAATGAACTTTTTCATAACGTTATTTTTAAGGTACAAATATACAGCTGATTTGGCTCATCAACAAATTAGTAAATTAGCAAATTATTTCCATACCTTTGCCTCCCTAAAAATAATTTTTATGGAACAAACTTTACCTGCAGGACATCCCGTGCATACCTATATGCTTGAAGCTGACCTTATTTACTCATTAATGGACGAGCTCCTTGGCATAGACCCTCATACCGACTATCAGAAATTCTACAACGTGTTCAACCATTTGGCAACCGTAGAAAAACACTTTGCTCGTAAGGAAAACCAGCTTTTCCCTTTCTTGGAAAAACGCGGCTGGACAAACCCTTCACAAAATATGTGGTCTTTTCCACGATACTATTCGTGATATCTTCCGCTTGGTGCGCAAAAACTTAGAAGAAAAAGATTTTGATGCAGCACAAACTAACGTGCGCTATATCGAAGATAACTTGGGTCGCTTGTTAAATGTAGAAGCTAATATCCTCTTCCCTAATGCTTTGCAGTTGCTCACTGAAGAAGATTGGATTGAAATGCGCAAAGGTGAGGAAGAAATAGGCTGGATGCTAAAAGAAGAACCTGCCCCCTTACCCTAACAACAACCCCAATGAGCCTGTATATGTACACCCTTCAATGGATACTGAACGTCGCACCGATGTTAAATTCGATGATGATGCTCCATTATGATGAGGGCTATATGACCATTGAACAGGTGAACCTCATTTGCTCAAAACCCTTCCCTATTGATATTACTTTTTGTAGATGAACACGACCGCGTGATTTTCACTAACCGTGGCGAAGAACGTGTATTCCCTTCGCAGTGCGGGTATCATAGGGCGCGAAGTAAAATTCTGTCACCCTCCTAAGAGTGTAGGCACAGTGCTCAAAATTGTAGAGAACTTCCGTGCAGGCACACAAAAACGAAGCTACTTCTGGTTCAATTATCGCGGTCGTCTTATTTATGTGCGTTATTTTGCTGTGCGCGACAAGGATAAGAACTACAAAGGCGTGATTGAAATGTCACAAGATATCACCGATATAAAAACAATTGAAGGTGAACGCCGCTTATTAGAATGGGATAACTAATGAAAGACTTATTTCGGGCAAGCTATTTTTAGATTATCAGCAAGGGCAATATACTGAAGATATTAAAACGGAAACTACTATTTCGGAGGAAGATGTATTGCCCTTGCCTTATTTGTTCTGCTCCTTGAACAGATGCCTGCATTAGAGCAAAAAGCTCTACAAATGGCAAAAGGAAAAAGTATTAGAAGTAGGCTGGAGCAGGCCTCACGGTCTCTATTTACAGAACGAACGCAAACTTGAAGTCACATTCTATCGACCCATCGCCTAAGGCTATTGAGGCTTGCACAATTGCGAGGGTTGCGCAATGCCCAAGTGCAGAATGTATTGGAAACAACAGGGACAGTATGACACCATTCTTTTTGCTGATGAATGGCTGCAGGTATGTGCGGACGACTCATGGGTGCTTTCATGCTCACCTCAAAACGCTTTTAGCGCCACACGGACAAACCTCACCGACTCTTCTGATATTATCTATATGTTCGATGAAAAACCCTGATGGCAGTCATGATGTACCGCTCTATTTCGATTATTACGGAGAAGTGGATTACGTGGTGAAGTACAAGGGACAGAAAGAAAAACCTTTCCTGTGATGTATGTAGATTACAATACTTTGCAGAATGTAGCTATTTCAGTAGGGTTAGAATGCGAACTTATCGCCGAAGGTGAACACTTTGATTACCTTGCAAAATTAGGAAATTAGTAGCAATCTGTCCCCTGAGACCTGTCACCTAACACCTATCACCTAATATCAAGGTATTTATGCATTTGTAAGGAGGCTTTCCACTGAGGGTGAGCCATTAGACAATCTACAATTTTAGGCATTGCCACAGCGCGTTTGCTCCACTCGGGTTGAAGGTATAGCAAGCAATCTGGTGATACTTGAGCAGCCATTTCTTCGGCGAAAAGGAAGTCATTATTATTATAAATCACCATTTTCAGCTCATTAGCTTTTTGAAGAACGTCCCCCACGGGGCGTTTTATTTTTTTAGGAGAGAGGCATATCCAATCTAAAGTGCACCCGATAAGGGTGAGCCCCTGAAGTTTCTATATGAGTGCGCGCCCTGCGGCTCTCAGTTTTTCGGTAAGAAGATCTAAATTCCACATCAAGGGTTCTCCTCCCGTGATAATCATAGTTTTGGAGTGTGCTAAGGCATCGGTTACAATAGTATCTACAGGCACTAAAGGGTGTGCTTCGGCAGCCCAACTTTCCTTTACATCACACCAATGACAACCTACATCACAACCGCCTAAGCGAATGAAGTAAGCGGCAGTTCCTTTTTGTAGAAACTCTTCACCCTGTAGCTGTAAAGCTCCATCAGGGGAGAATCTCCCTTCTGTAAGGCTACTTGTAGTATTTTTGTCTCAAACATCTAAAATTAATCGTAATTGGCAACATCCAAAATCCAAGGGTCGGGGATTTTCGGTATTTTCGCGTATTTCATCTACCTTTTTCACTGCATCTTCATACTTGTCATAACGAGCCACATAAATGAAGTTCAGCACTTGGTCACGGTTGTAATACACTTGAGCATCATAGCCCCACTCATCTCTTCACCCCTATTGTTCACATTGTTGATATTGAGGAACACCCCTACAATCACGTAATATCCTTTTTCAGTATCTCTAGCTGTAAGTTTGGTTACACGAGTACTACGGTGCAATTGGGTAATCTCTTTAGGGTTGTTCTCTATCTCCAAAGCAGTGAGAAACAGATAATAACGGTCACGACTACGGGTATAACTCCAAATCTAATGAGGTAGCGTTGTTAGGAATGAGATATTGGTTGTCGTTCTTATATCCATACGGAAGATATCAAACCCTAAAGTGTTTTCACTATTAGGTTTGCGCGTTTTTCACCATCTCATCGTTATAGGTAATGGCACTGCTAAAAGAAGTTTTGAGTTAGGGCGCAATTTGGTTTCCAAAGAAAGTAGTTTTACCACTTGCAGGTCACACTATAGCCACATTGTCACCCGTCATATTAAAGTCGCCTTCAAGGGTTACTCCCCATAATACGGGTTTTAAAATCACCTGCTTCAGGAGTTTTAAATCCACTGAAGGTGAAAAGTTTTAGCAGCATCGTTAGTAATTGCCGAAAAACCGTCGTAAGTAATTATGATATTGCTATTGGTATTCTCATAAACTATCACGAGCGCCCAACCCGCAGCCGAACCTCCTTCTACTTGTCCTAAGGCAGCCTTTATATTGGCACAGTATATTCCCTTCTACAGTATTTGCCGATGATAATATACTGGTTACATTGGCGTAATACACATAAGGAGCTGAGTTTTTCAAGATCGGAATCAGTGCGACCATCAAATATCAATTCACCATCTATTGGCATATAACTGCCACTATTAGGAGTTTTGAACAACACACTGCTGGCATCTTCTCTATTAGCATCGGTGATAGTGTTTTACTACCTTTAGCTGTCCTTTAGCATACGGATAAGTAGCCGACCAATACAAACCTGCATAAGCTACCTTGCCTCCTCCCTGCACCTTCGTACGCAAAATTGGCACTACTAGAGGAAAACGTGCTGGGGTCGCTATCGATATCAATGTATTGCATATCAAACTCATCGTTGAGTTTTGCTTTAGGACTGCGATCGTTGTATGGGTTCGTTAGGTGAATTGCGCTTTTCATTTGCGGTTGAGAATGTTATTCCCCTATGATTTTTGATATCCCCTTTGATAAAAAGTTTCATAGCGGATTTTAAAATCGGTAGCAGATTGTGCCATTGATAGTGGGGCTCCACTACTACACAAATTAAGAGCGTAATGAGTTGTTTCATAGACTTACAATTTGTTTGGCTATTCTAAGGGCTTCAGTGCCTTGTCTCGAGGGTAACTATAGGAGTTGTATCGTTTTCATAGCATCGGCAAAGCTCTCTCAAGTTCGTCTAAGATAGCGTTGTTATTATGTATTTCAGGGTATTCAAAAATAAATTTGACGGCGTTCTCCTTCCGCATTTTGCGTAATATCATATCAAAATCACCAGCTACTTCGGGTGCGTCTTTCATTTTCACTACTTCTACTTTTTCTCCAAAAAGTCTCACTGAAATATAAGCATCTTTTGGAAAAACGGCTTTTGCGCATATTCTTCATAGAGATGCGACTGGCAGTGATATTGGCTACACAACCGTTCTCAAACTCCAAACGGGCATTGGTAATATCGGGTGAATGACTGATGACCATTGCACTACTTTGCCGAAATGTGTTTCACTTTTGATTTTACAACGCTCAAAATCACATCGATATCGTGAATCATCAAGTCGAGTACTACAGGGCACATCGGTACCACGAGGGTTGAACTCGGCCGACGGTGCGCCTCGATGAACATAGGGTTGTGAATCTGGTCGCGTACTCGCTATAAAGGCAGGGGTTAAAACGCTCTACGTGACCTACTTGTCCTTTTCACGTGATGTTCCTTTGGCAAGGCGATAATTGCTTCAGCCTCTTCTACTGTAGTAGCGATAGGTTTTTCGATAAAGAGGTGTTTGCCCGCTTTGATAATCTTTTCGGCACACACAAAGTGGTTGAGAGTAGAGTTACCACATCCACCATATCACATTCGGCGATAAGGGCTTCTATACTATCAAAACGCTTGTAGCCAAACTCTTCGCTCACTTTTTGAGCATTAGCTTCATCGGGGTCGTAAAACCTACGAGTTCATATCTATCCGATTGGTTGAGCAATCGCAAATGTATCTTTCCTAAATGTCCCTGCACCGAGGACGCCAGCTTTTTAATTTTGTCATTTTAATATCCTATTTTTAGCTCGTACCCTGCGCAAGGTTTCATCGGCTACGCGGTGTGCTTTGGCAGCACCTTCTTTTGAGGATAGCATCGAGTTCATCTAAATGCTCCATATAGTAATTGTAGCGTTCACGTGGGTAGCAAATTTTTCTAATATCAGTTCGTAGAGGGCTTGTTTGGCATTGCCAAAACCGTAACCACCAGCGCGGTAAGCAGCTTCCATCGTTTGTATTTGCTCAGGAGAAGCCAATAGGCGGTAGAGGCGCATCACGTTGCAAGTATCGGGGTCTTTAGGCGCTTCTAAAGGCGTACTATCGGTTTGGATAGCTCATTATTTGCTTGCGGAGTTGCTTTTTCGGGCAAGAAAAATATTGATGAAGTTGTTGCGTGATTTGCTCATTTTCTCACCATCGGTACCGGGATAATCATTATTTTTCCTCTATTTTAGCTTGTAGGCAACACAAAAGTTTCACCCATTTGATGATTGAAACGAGAAGCCACATCGCGGGTAATCTCGAGGTGTTGCAATTGGTCTTTACCTACAGGTACCACCTCAGCATCGTAGAGGAGGATATCGGCAGCCATCAGCATAGGGTAAGTGAAAGAGTCAGCGTTCACATCTTGCAAATAGTCCATTTTGTCTTTAAATGAATGGGCAAGCGTGAGGCGTTGGTAAGGGAAAAAGCACGCTAAATACCACGAAAGTTCAGCAGTTTGAGGTACGTCGCTCTGGCGGTAGAAAGTAACTTTGTTTGTGTCCAAACCAAAAAGCTAACCAAGTGGCAGCGACGCTATAAGTATTGGCGCGAAGAAGCGCCGTCTTTTATTTGAGTGAGGAGTGCATATCGGCAATGAACAGAAAATGATTCATTAGCAGGATCTCGACGCCATTTGCACTGCGGGGAGTATAGCCCCAAGAATATTCCCCAAATGAGGGTACCGGTACTTTGAATACCTGTTAAAACACGAGCCATTGTTTTAGTTAAGATTAAAAGTTAAGAGTTATTAGAGCGCAAAGGTAATAAATATTTTAGAAATAGCAAAAATAGCTATTAGTCCTCTTTGCTACTGTCATTGAATTATCAATTGTTAATTATCAATTGTTTTTGTATCTTTGCGCCCCTCAATCAAGTAAACGCAAAACCTCTATGGCTAAAGAAATAGACGTTAGTAAACAAGGTCAAAGCCTTGTACTACAAGCTGATAACAATAATTCTAAAAAGCTATACATCGAGAGTTATGGATGCCAAATGAATTTCTCCGACAGTGAGATTGTGGCTTCTATCCTCTCCAAAGTAGGCTATATTACTCACTGATACTGTTGATGATGCCGATTTGGTGCTTATCAACACCTGTTCGGTGCGCGAAAAGCGAACAAAACCATTCGCAAGCGCTTGGAACAGTTCAATGTACAAACGCAAGAAACCGACGATGAAAGTGGGCGTATTTGGGTTGTATGGCTGAAAGGGTAAAACACGCTTTCCTTTGAAGAGGAAAATCGTGGATATGGTGGTAGGTCCTGATGCTTATAAAGATTTGCCCAACCTCCTTGAAGAAGTAGAAGAAGGTCGCGAGGCGGTGAATGTGATTCTCTAAAGATGAAACTTATGCTGATATTGCGCCTATCCGCCCCAATAGCAATGGAGTAACTGCTTTTCGTCATCTATCACACGTGGTTGCGACAATATGTGCACTTTCTGTATCGTGCCTTCACTCGCGGACGTGAGCGCAGCCGTGATCCCTACCTATCCTCAACGAAATCGCTGACCTCCAAGCACGTGGCTTTAAAGAGGTGACTCTCTTGGGGCAAAATGTAGATAGTTATCTATGGTATGGCGGTGGACTCAAAAAGATTTTAGCAAAGCAAGTGAGATGCAACAGTTACCGCTATCAACTGCCAAACTCCTTGATATGGTGGCATACTGCTCAGCCTGAAATGCGCATCCGTTTTTCTACTTCTAATCCGCAGGATATGACCCTGATGTGATTGACACAATGGCGAAACATCCTAATATCTGCAAATATATTCACCTGCCGGTACAGAGCGGAAGCAATCGCATTCTCAAAGCAATGAACCGCCTCCACACTCGTGAAAGAGTACTTCACACTCATCGATAGCATACGCGAACGCATCCCTGAATGTGCGCTATCTCGCAGGATATGATTGCTGGTTTCCCCACCGAAACTGAAGAAGATCACCTCGATACACTTTCGCCAATGGAATATGTGAAGTACGATTTTGGGTTTCATGTTTGCTTATTCTGAGCGCCCTGGGCACGTTAGCCGCTCGCAAAATAGAAGATGATGTGCCAGAAGAAGTGAAAAACGCCGTCTTGCCGAAATCATCGACTCTGCAACAAAAACACAGTTTATACCGCACTCAAGCTCAAGTAGGTAAGGTTGTTGAAGTACTCATTGAGGGGACTTCTAAAAATCAGCTGATGAATGGATGGACGCAATACCCAAAACACGGTAGTTGTATTCCCCTAAAGAAAATTATAAAGTGGATTTTGTACTTGTAGAAATAATAAATTATAACCTCTACAACCCTTATAGGAAAAGGATAGAATTAGTGATAATTCATACAGCTGCCTAATTAGTGTTCATTTATAGCTGACAAGTAACGTTACAATCAAATATCATCATTATTATAACCTTTCTTTTAAGAGCTACTGCAAGGTATTTGAGAGTACAAAATGTTTTAAATTCATTTATTGTATTTAAAACAAACTGTGTGGAGTGAGATCAATATCATGCTTTAAGTACAACACTATTACCAGTCACATCTAAGCATAATTTATTATTTTCTACGAAATACTTTATGCTAGCTGTATTTTGGTTGACAATTACCTGCTTTTAAAAATATGTTCTTCTACAGGTTAAAACTCCCAATCATAAAAGGTGTGTCAGTCTTTTGGAACATTCCATTTCTTTCATAATAGAAGTTATCTTCAAAACACCAATTTACTATCAGGTAAAATTGACTTTTCGTACATCCAAGCAATTTTGTAATTCCCTTAGATGTTTGAAACTTGATTATCTTCGACACGCTGCAAAAAAAGCTATTACAGAGAGCAACATCACAATATTTTCATTGGCACAGTTTAAAATTCACTACAAATGTACAAAATTTATTTAGAATAAATGCCACAAGAAAAGATTTTGCAGTACCATACACAAATTTCAGCTTTCATTCAAAATTGTGCTGATGTATTGATGAGCACACTAATATTTTCAAACACCTTCGGGGTGAGCAATGTAGCAGCTTGGCTCAAGATCGTGATGTCAGGGAGCAATTTCTACAGTGCTTGCCACCTTCAAGTTTACTCTCCATAAACCAAGTTTCATAGTAGGTTTAGGCATCATGGCTAGGAGTTAGAACTCATTATCCATTTGAGGTCGGTTGACATCATTCCCCTGCAAACTGAGTGGATAAACTTATAGTCTAAATGTGCTTTTAGGTTCATTTTTCTGCGGGTCATCTTGGTTACTAAGTCCGTTTTTTCTGTTACTCCCAAATTGCAAAAGAGTAAGACCTGGAACCATTTGTTGTAAAACTGGTTATGATATGTTGCTGATAGACAGCCCTCTACCTATCATCAAATCTTTTATCAAGGAAAGGTTTGTCATCTAAAACCTAAATAAAACACGTGGTTTCATCTTATTCTTAGCAATAATATGAACTTAATGGTCCCTCACTAATAGGCGACTTTACGATAGAATAAGTATTAGGTATGTGAATTACATCACCAAAAACAAAATCAATAGGTTGTTGAGCGTTGAAAACGTGCATATTCGTAGGTTTCAAGAACCTTAGAGTTTTTGGTTTCTTTAGGTCGGCTATATATACAAGCATTTCCATGAAATATAGGTGTAAGAATATATTTTTAACTCTTCAGCTGAAAATTTATTTCAAAGCTGCTATTTTTCAACATACCTCCTTTTACCAAAGAAAATAAGTGTAGTTATTGTCGTAATACCAAAGCTTATTTGTTTAACAATTTTCTATTATCTCAATTCTAAATGATTCGGCAAAAGCAGAGATATACATTAGCAAAATTTAAACAATTCATTGTCAAAAACTTGCTTTTATAAGGAAAAACTTCTTACTTTTTGCCCCGCTCAAATTATATATCACAAAGCGCATCATCTTTTGAAACAGAAAATATTTTCTATTTAGGATAATATTCACAAAATATTTACTATAATAATCTCATGTCCGATATCCTACACTACACCCTTACTGATTTCTATCACCTCTTATGGGGTGCATTCCTCACTTAGGTTGTATTACCAATGTTTTGGCTTACTGCTAGAGAAGCGCCCGTGGTGGTAAATCGCTTTTACAGGCAATTCACAAGTAACGGGTGAAAACGGCTGGTGGAAAGAAGCTATTGGTGAAGGGAAAATTGATAGATACCCTCAAATACACAGTAGTAGCTTTTTAACATCCCAGGCAATGGTTTTTGGAGCACGCGAAGAAGATATGATTCTAACTATGAGCATTGGGCGGGTAGTAGATGTAGCGCATTTTCAACCAAGGACTCACCGAGCATTTAGGTCTCCAATGAGAGGTATTTGCCCTCGTAGGGTGCTCGTTGAGGTGGTATTGCTTTTGGGAAATGGCAGCCTCGCCCCTCACCCTTTTCAAAGAATCTGGTAATCGTAGCTGCCGATTGGAAAGCAAACTGACTGGATTATAGGCAACCGCCTTTCTGCAAGAGCAGATACTCAAAACCCTACACACCCCTCATGCATGATGCACGCTCGCTACGCGATGTTGTGTTACCGCACTGCCTCAATCGTTGAAAACTGAAGTTTGAGCGCACCACTAACATTCCGTTGCGAGTTGTACAATGTAGAAACGTGGCTTTTTGCACCACGGCGAGAAGCTGCATAAACGCTTTTCACTCTCTGCCTACAAACCGATGAACCAATTGGTAAAAACCATAGATATTTCAAAAGAACGCGGTAGTGTTTGCGAGGCTGTTATGCACCTATCACCGCCCACATCACCATTGTAAGTACCTCGATTCCGATTTGTATTTCGTTCCTCAAGAGAAACCGCGATACTGTAACCGAACTCCGCGAAATGGGCAAACCTGCAGACTATTACGAAATCCACTCAGTACACGGTCACGATGCTTTTCCCGATAGAACACAAACAGTTAGAACAGCATTTTAAAGAAAGTGTTTGTTAGATAAGAGATAAGAATTTAATTGTTAATCAATTGTTAATTGTCATAAGACGAAGATATTAAAACTTTGGTGGAAAAATCACTTGCCAATGACGGCATTGAAAAAGGTGATTGATATTATCATTACTTTACATAAAGAACCTCTATCGGTAGTAGTCTCTAGCGCGAGGCAACACCACCGATGAATTAGAGGCTTTGCTCGAAAAGCGCAGAGGTGAGGACTATACTCGCCGACTTTCAACAACTGAAAAGACGAACAGCAGATACAACATCGTGTGTCGTTTGAGTCCCTGAATTTCAGTTGCTCGAAAAACTCCTTGAAGGCGTTTCGCTACTTAAAGACTACAGCCTCTAAGACCAAAGATTTGGTATTAGCACAAAGTGAACTGATGTCGGCTAAACTCGTGACAGCACTACTCAAGCGCAAGGGCCTGGAAAGTACTTTTTGTAGATAGCTCGTGAAATCTTCAAAACTGATGCTGTAGTAGGCAATGCACAAAATCATCAACTCAGTATCCGAAAAACTAACTCGCGACCGCTTTGCAGACCATTCCATTCCAATCACGTGGTCAGTGGTTACGGGCTTTATCGCTTCTACCGAAAAAGGCGACACTACTACCTTAGGGCGCAATGGCAGTAACTACTCGGCAGCGCTTTTGGCGAACTACTCAACGCCTCCAGAACTGCAAAACCACACCCACGTTGATGGTATCTTCACTGCCAATCCTGAGTTAGTACCCGAAGCCAAAAATTATACGCCATCTTTTCTTACGAAGAAGCTCAATGAATTAGCTAACTTTTGAGCTTCTATACTCCACGCCAAAACCATTATCCCACCCATTGAAAAAGGCATTCTGTTGCGTATCAAAAACACTTTCAACAGTGAGGATGCCGGCACACCTCATTCACCAAGAAAAGCGTGCAAGAGCATCAAATCGATTTCAGTAATTAAAGACAATGCCCTTATCGTGATGGAAGGTCGCGGACTCTTGGGCAAGGTGGGTGTAGATGCACGTATCTTTAGAGCTTTTAGCACAGAAAGGTATCAGTGTGGAGTATCATCTCACAAGGTTCATCGGAGCGCGGGTAGGCTTGGTAGTAGCTTCTAAAAGATGCTAAACCTACAGAAGCTGCTATAGACGAGGAATTCTCGCACGATTTTCTTTACACCAATGATGTGGAGCAGTGTGAGCATCGTAGAAGATGTGCTGTACTCTATCGTAGGGACAAACTGCTTGCTACTTTTCCACCACCCTTATAACGCACTGATACGCAACCAAATCGTTCCTTTGTCTCATCAACAATGCCGTATCGCAGAAACGTGAGTTTGGTACTCAAAACCGAAAAACTCCACAAGGCACTGAACGTAATTCACGGTGAAATCTTTGGGGTTTCACGCCGTATCAACTTGGTAATCTTTGGTAAAAGGTACCGTAGGAGCTACCTCATCGACCAAGTGATTGCTGCGCACACGACAATATACTCCACCGCAAGAACATCAGTTTGCGTATCGTTGCTATCGCCAATTCACAACAACTGCTCACCAATGCAAAAAGGAATTAGCAGTCAATTGGCGTTCTGCCTTCGATAAAGAAGCTGTGCCTTATAGCTCGACACTTTGCAAGCCTTTGTAGATAAAACATCACTTAGAGAACCTTATCGCGGTAGATGTAACCGCCAGCAAAACCTTTGTGAGATAACTATATTCCGCTTATCAAGAGCGGTTACGACTTTGGTTTCAGCTAATAAAATAGCAAGATACTATTTCGTTTGGCTTCTACCAAGAACTGCGCAAAACCCTCAAAACAACACCAGACTTATCTCTACGAAACCAATGTAGGGCAGGCTTACCATTGATAGACACTATTCGCCTCTTGCACCATTCAGGCGAGAACATCACCCGTATCAAGAGATTTTCCTCAGGAACGCTGCAGCTATCTGTTCAATACTTTTTCAGCAGAAAAACTAAGCCGTTTAGCGAGGTGCTCCAACACGCTATCAACAGCGGTTATACTGAACCCGACCCTCGTGAAGACCTCTGTGGTAACGATGTAGGGCGCAAGCTGCTCATCTTAGCCCGCGAGCTTGATTTAGGCAATGAGTTCACCGATGTAAAGATACAAAATCTTATCCCCGAACATTTAAGAGAAGGCTCGGTAGCAGACTTTTGCAACGTTTAGACGAGTTCAACGCGCCTTATCAGCAAATCAAAAGAGGCTCCAAGCGCCCGACCACGTACTGCGTTATGTGAGGCGACCACGGCGATTTAGCCTCTACCGAAACGGTACAGTTAGACGTATCGCTCGTATCGGTTCCGCGCAACAGTGCTCTCGGTCAGGTAAAAGGTGCCGACTCTATTTTTGAGATTTACACCGAATCTTATGGCGATAACCCTATCGTGATACAGGGTGCAGGGAGCAGGCGCTTTCGTAACGCACGCGGGTGTTGGCGATATTTTTAAGATTAGCAGAGAAAAGTTCAGTATTAGTCGTTAGTAATAGTATTGGAATATAGAAAGATTGTTCATTCATAATAAGCTATTTACAAAATTAATTCAATATACTGTACTATTTGCATAATCACAAAATATGTTGTAGTATGCCCTCGAAAATGTAGAACATACATAAAAGCGTTGACTTATTAATTTATTATAAAGAGAATCTGGTAAATTCAAAATGGTAAAATAGAATAATGAGTAAAACGCTCACGCTATCCTATAATGGCGGGGCTTTTCTTATTTATTTTACCATAGCTTTTACCAGAGGCTTCTTTTATAAATAAATTAAGAGTTTGCCCCCGCTTTTTATTTACCATCTATCTTCACTTGGGGCTTGGGTGTAGAATTAAACATTTTAAATTATGCCATTAAAAACTCCCAGAACAAGCTGTTGCAGAAAAATTATTGAATTTGAAAGCGACGAAACAATCAATTATTTAGAAAAGAATTTCCACAAGCTATCACCTGCAGGAAAATACAATGCTTGTATGTTAGCAGGTGCTATTATCCTAAACGCTTATGATTTAGAGTAACTCAAGAACAAGCCAAGAATCAAAAGGACTTCTTTGCTCTCCCAAGATTAGCTATAATAGCTCTATTATAAATGAGTTGCATAATTTTCTCATTGATAGATTCAACCAATACAAAACAGAATTTTGTAAAAGGAAATTTGCAGAACTTTTTATCCTGATAATGAAGTTTGTAGTGAAACTCTAAGATGGGCAAATGCTGATTTTATTTGCAGAATCTATCGTCGACATTAGGTCTTTTTCAAGTGCTGAAATGTTAGTACTAGCAGAAGCTTTAAGAGATTATAATAAAAAGTGAAAGGTCTATGTCATTCATATTACTTTCTCTTTACTATGGGTCAATTGCTTACTTTGAGTGGAACAATACAAGAACAAACTATTTTTATATGGCTCTATCAGAGTGGTTTAAAGAGCAAAAAGACTTTCGATCTTCATTCAGCTTTTTGAGACATCTTAACTAGTAAATACTATACTTCTTTACTACCATTTAAATATCATATTCAAGAAAAAATTAGAAAAGAAATAGTAATTATAACAACAATAGTAGTTCTAATCAATCTTGTTACATAGCAACTTTTAGCTTATCAAGATATTAACCACCCTAAAGTCGAAATTTTCAGGCAGTTTAGAGACAATACTTTAGTAAATTACTCTTTTTGGAAGATTTTCATGAGAAATGTACAAATACTCTCCTAAAAATAGTGAGTTTTTACGTCCTTTCACCTTAATAAATTATTTTATTAGAAAAATTCTAGATATAATAATTCTATTCATCAAAAAATAAATAAATTCACTATGTCATTTTCACTTTTAGCTACCTTTTGCAATTATAGGTTATATAATTTATTATAACCTTTTCTCTTTAGATGCAGAGAAGAACGAATGGGAAAGACCAGCTTGAGGAACTTATAACAAAAGCTATATATGAAGTTGTTTTAAAACATCCTGTTGAAGACCGAAACTCGTTTCAGAAATACTGATTGACAATTTGGAACAAGAGTACATTTCTTCAGTAAATTTTGCTTTGAACAATCAAACATTCCTGTTGATAACCTTCTAAAAATCATTAATACTAAAAATATACTATGCAAGAGTAAGATGGTTAGAAGGTGATAGCTTGAAATATCTATAAAAATACTAACCTATTTTATTAGAAGACTAAAAAGTAGACTTCTCATATGATATAGTGAGTCTACTTTTTGTTAATTGACAGAAAAATACTATCTTTGCAACCATTAACTTTACACTAATGGCAAATATCTCAATGTTATAGCGGATATGAATCAAGAAGAAAATCTTTGTTACAAAAATGTCGTTGCAGGAATTGTGGCAACTGTTCCCTATCAATCTTACGCCGCACAATCCTTTGTGGAAAGAATGGTATGAGGAAGAACGCAGTTTTCTTTTTAAAAACAATTACCCTCTAACGAAATAATACGACTAAGCCATATAGGCAGTACCGCTGTGGAAGGGATACAAGCCAAACCTATTGTAGATATGTTATTGGAAGTGAAGAAAGACAGTTCATTTCAGAAGCTAAAAAGAACTCATTTTACAATCAGGTTATCTATGTATGAATGAAACAAACGATAGGATTTCTTTTTAATAAAGGTTATACTATTAATGGGTTTTGCAGAACGTGTATTTCATCTTGCACTTGCGTTATGAAGGCGATAATGATGAACTCTATTTTCGCGATGAACTACAAGCGCACCCCTCAATTGCCAAAGACTATGAACACCTTAAATTGTCTCTTTGGAAGCCTTTTCCAGCACGACCGAGATGCTTTATACCGCTCACAAAAAACAGACTTTATAAAACGATATACACTGATAGCAAAAAGAAGAATTTAAAGGAAAATATGAAAATAACAGACCATATTAAGAATGCCAAAGGAAAAACACTCTTCTCCTTTGAAGTAGTACCTCCTAAAAAGGGAAATAATATTGAAGAATTATACCGAAAACATAGACCCCCTAATGGAGTTCAACCTCCGTTTATAGATGTAACTACCTCACGTGAGGAGTATTATTACATTGAACACCCCAATGGGCTATTGGAAAAAGTAACCCGTATGCGCCCTGGTACGGTGGGTATTTGCGCGGCTATTCAGCATAAATATACAGATACTGTACCACACGTGCTTTGTGGTGGTTTTTCAAAAGAAGAAACAGAGTATTTATTGGTAGATTGTCTTTACTTAGGGATTGACAACATAATGGCATTTGCGTGGTGATGCGATGAAAGAACAACGTTACTTTCAGCCCTACTGAGGGCGGACATACTTACGCTACTGAACTCGTTACTCAAATCAGTAATTTGAACAAGGGGATTTACCTCAACGGTATTGCTGCTGATCATAAGGCTAATTTCTGTATAGGGGTAGCGGGGTATCCTGAAAACACATTGAAGCCCCCTCACTCACCTCGGACTTGGCACGCCTTAAAGAAAAGGTTGATGCTGGTGCCGACTATGGTAACACAGATGTTTTTCGACAACCAGAAGTATTTTTGAGTTTGTAGAGAAAGCCAAAGAAGCGGGTATCAGTGTGCCTATCATACCAGGGATTAAACCTATTGCTATTAAAAGCACCTCAACTCTGCTTTCACAAGCCTTTCTAAAAATAGACTTTCCCTGAAGAGCTCTATCAAAGCGGTAGAAGCCTGCAAAACAACGCCGATGTAAAACAAGTGGGCATAGAATGGGCCATACAGCAAAGCAAAGAGCTGAAAGCCGCAGGAGCACCTGTATTGCATTACTATTCTATGGGAAAAATCGGATAATATTAGTGAAAGTAATATCAGAAGTATTTCTAATTAGATAAGAGATAAGAAGTAAGAAATTGTACTTTTTATCTCTTATTTTTTATTTCTTCATTGATTTGTTCAATCGTAATGGGTTAGTTCTTCTTTGCCGGTTTTGTTTTTTCAGCTGAAGTAACGAAGTAAGGTGGAAATTCTTCCCAAGTTTCGAGGAGTACTTGTTGATAAGCTGCTATATTGCGTTCAATTAGCTAAAGGTTTGAGTTTATCGGCTTTTTGGTGAAGATTATAGCGAATGGAATGTTATGTTCGCTTAACCATTGCATAAACTCTACATCTATCTTCTGAGGTTCGTGGCGCACATCTACTCAAATACAAATGCACATACCAATTGTTGTCGCCCTCAAAATATTTAGTAATAAATTGCTGAAATACCTTTTTAGTTTCTTTTTGATACTCTTGCATACCTAACCAGGGAGGTCTACTAAAAACCAACTATTGTCTATTTTGAAGTGATTGATGAGTTGGGTTTTTCCCAGGCGACCTGAAGTTTTAGCCAAATTCTTGTGATTGGTAAGCATATTGATGAGCGACGATTTCCTACATTGAACGCTCCTATAAAAGCATATTCAGGTAAGTTTTCCTTGGGGCATTTACTCACCTGAGAGTTACCATCACAAATTCAGCTATCATCTCACCTCCTTATTTTTCAAGCCACTTATTTAAAAATATCATTGAACTGTTGAGGATGTTCCATCATTTGGAGCGTGACCACATTTGTTCTATCCAGTGCAGTTCGGAATTAGGTAATAGTTCGTGGAATTCTTTCAGCTACTTTAGGAGGGGTTACATTGTCATTCTTACCCCAGATAAGGCAAGTAGGGGTCTCCATTTTAGGCAAATCTTTGCCATATTATTGCGGATAGCACTTTTGGCAAGCGCCAAAGTTTTGATGAGTTTAGAACGATCGGAGATATTAGCAATACGTCATCTACAATTTCTTTAGTAGCTACAGCAGGGTCGTAGAACACTTCTTCGCATTTCTTTTTGATGAAATCGTAATCACCACGGCGTGGATAACCTTCGCTCATTGCTTTTTCGTACAATCCAGAACTACCTGTAAGCACTAATCCGAGTACGTTTTAGGGTGCATTTTAGCATAGAGCAAGCCTACGTGTCCGCCAAGTGAATTACCGAGTAGGATTACTTTTTCAAACTTCTTGTATTTGATGAATTTCTGTACATATTTAGCCAATGTTTTCACCTGAAGTTGTGAGCAAGGCATAGAGAAGAGAGGCAGTTCGGGGACTACCACTTTATATTTTGGAAAAAGAAACTACTTCTTCAAAATTACTAAGCCTCCCATCAAGCCGTGCAAAGATAATAATAGGAGAATGTCTTCACCTTTTTCTATGTATGAAAAATTTACCTTCCTTTTTACTTCTATTGTCATTGGATTTTTATCAAAAAGTTTGAACTACAAAGGTAATATTTTTATTTCTATTTACACACAGGAAAGTGAAAAATATTTAACTATATTTTTGTAAGTGACTGTTTATTAATGAAATACGATTTATAGCAGACAAAGAAAAAGAGTGTGGAGTAGAAAATAAAAACAAATACAGCTGAGGTATATCATCTAAATGTTAGCATTGTTAATATTCAAAGGACATTGTAGTCGTTTATAACATTTGTATTATCTTTATGACTATTAAAAATCATTTAAAATATTTAAATTATGATGGATTTTCTAAAGAATCTTCAGAATATGATGGGAGGATCAGGCTGAAGATATACAAAAAGCAAATGGAACAAATGCAAGAGCAAATGCACATGCTGCAAATGACGCTGGGTGAATGCGCTAGAAAAAGAGGTTGAGCAAACCCGATGAAGGTGTGTATTACGCTAAAGGGTGAGTACGATAATGCCGTTGTGAATACAACAATGAAATTGTGTGTATCACCAATGGCTGCTTGGATGAAATGGATGAAATGAACGAGGCTATGGACGACAACGATTTCAACCGCGCTGAGGAAGTGCGTTTGCAGTGGATTGAAGACCTTGTAACCTTTCAAAGAAGAAGCTACGCAAACTCGGCTGCTTACAAAGGTGACACTTCGTTACTTGAAGCTGCTATCAAATTCTTTGACAATTACGACGTTTTGATGAAAGATGGTTACAAAAACCCTTATCCAAATGCGTTTTAAAAAGGTTTAAGAGGTACTCCTGAGGAGCAAGCTCAACTCGAAGAAAAACAACGCCTTCATAGTATCTGCTGATAGATTTCAATGAGGTAAGCGATGAGTTTATAGAGCGCTATGAGGACGAAGACGACGATGATGACGACGACGACATAAAAAGCTGCCTTAGGGCAGCTTTTTATATCTAGTTTATCTGATTATCAGTTTTAACGTTTTAGCCATTTTCAGCTGCCATTATTACAGCGTTTTTAGCATTTACTATAGTTCCAGTATGTAGAAAGTTCACTAAAAGTTCTTTCTGGACGTTTTTACCATCGCCTTTGATCTTCACCTACATAGACATTCATATTCACTTTCACTCCTGATTCCATAATGATTTTTCACTTGGGCAGCTGTAAGGCTTGGGGAAAGTAAGAACGCAATACAGGCAGCTACTCCTGCTACTTCAGGTGAAGCCATTGAAGTACCTTTTGTAAGAATTGGTATTTGTTCAGGAACGGTAGCGTAGATTTTTACTCCTGGAGCAAATACATCGACATTGCGTTTGCCATAGTTTGAAAATTCGGCTACTAAAGTTTTTGTTGAACTGATAGTTAAGAGCTCCTACAGTAAGGAAGTTATCAGCGATTTCTTTTTGTTTACCTCGTCGTTAGGGTAAGTATCTTTCACGTCGATATCTTGAGAGTCGTTACCGGCAGCGTTTACGATCAGTACATCTTTAGAAGCGGCGTATTTGATAGCGTCGTACACCCACTCTTTGTGAGGAGAAAATCCTTTTACCAAAGCTAGTGTTGATTACTTTAGCACCATTGTCTCACGGCATAGCGCAAAGCAAGAGCGATATCTTTGTCGTATCTATCACCATCAGGAACGGCGCGCACAGCCATAATCCACACGCTATTAGCTACACCATCCATACCGATACCATTGTTGCGTTCGAGCACCGATGATACCGCACTGTGAGTACTGTGAAGAGCTTCATTAACATCTGGGACCTATTACATTGTTATTGTTGCCGTAATATTTTTAGAAAAGTCGTTTTCGTCGTCTTTCAAGATAGTTTTACGCGGACTGAGTCTAAGCTCCCAAGTGGTATTTTGAGTTTGGTATCGAAATAGTCTACGCCCTCTTTCAATTCTTTTTTAATTTCTTCATTGTCGTTAGCGCGAGGCAAAAGTTCTTTCATAAAGCCTATCATATCGGTAGTCATTGCGTCATAAGATTTTCTCCTTTGGTAGCACTTTTCGATATCTTCGAGGGTGTAGATATCTTTATCTACGATTTTGCGTACAGCGTTTATCGGCAAAATCAGCTGTTTCAGTAAGTTGCTGATAGAAAGTCTTAGCGACGTTTGGTTTCAGAGGCTTCTTTTTCGTACTCTTCTTTAGCGCGGGCATAGTCAGGGATTTTTAGTATCTTTAGTTTTGTAGATACGGGTCATTTCGGTATTTTTCTTGAGCAATATTACTGAGGAAAGTTCCATCCGTGGATATCGTCTATATAGCCGTTGTTATCGTCGTCTTTGCCGTTGTTAGGAATTTCGGCAGTGTTTGTCCAGATCACGTTTTTAAGATCTTCGTGATTGATATCTACACCTGAATCTACCACCCTACGATAATTTTTAGGAGTAAGATTTTTAGGAGGGCATAAGCCTCGTCTAAATTGATGCCAGGAAATTTTGTTTAAACCCTTGGTGAGGCCAACCTTTAAGCTCGTCGTCGCTGTATTTTTGTCAGAAGAAACGGTAGTAGGGTAGCTTTGTCTAACGCGCACTTTTTAGTAGTGCCGCAACTCGCTAATAGCAAAGGCTGCTGAAGTAGCTAAAATAAATGATTTTTCATTCTTTGTTAATTATGATTTTTGAGTTATATGAAAAACTTTGCAAAGGTATAAATAAATAGCAAATGAGCAAAACTTATTTTGTGCTAAAGACTTAAAAAGTTTGTTAATTTCTAAAATAGTCGTACATTTGTCGGATAACAAACACATAAAAACAATATTAAACAACAACTGTTATGAAAAAGAAAAATCCTATTACTTGGTGCCTACCACCTATTTTTGCTATGGGGCTACCCTTTTGTGATGTTATCTTTAGTTTCTCCTATCATTTTCAAAGATTTAGGTGTACCCAATGAAACCATTGCTTTTTGGACTTCCTTTATTAATTCTTCCGTGGTCGCTTAAGCCTATCATCAGTGTGATAATGGAACTTTACGGCACTAAAAACAATATATTGTAATTACTGAAATTGTATCGGCAGTAGTTTTTGGTTGTATTGTTTTCTCATTGCCTTGCCTAACTTTTTTTCAATATGTGTTTGGCGCTGATGGGACTTATCGCACTAAGTGGTTCTACTCACGATATTGCAGGCGATGGGATGTATATGGAACAATTAGATCCTGCTACCAAAGCTTTTATTCAGGCTGGCAAGGAGCTTTTTACAACTTAGCCAAAGTACTCGCTAATGGCGGACTCATCTTCTTAGCGGGCTGGTTAGTAAACTCTCAAGGAATGAGCATTGTAGCCTCTTGGCAGTTGATTCTGAGCATTTGTGCAGCTATACTCGGTTTAGTAGGTTTTATATCACTTCTACGCGCTTCCAAAAGACATAAAACCACAAAAAGAAGGTAGTTTTAGTGAAAAATCGGAGGAGTTATGGCGTATTTTTGCCGATTTCTTCCAAAAAAAACATATTCTCTTCTATCTTTTCTTCATTTTCTTATATCGTTTTTGCTGAAGGTTTGGCAATGAAAATAGCTCCATTATTCCTCAAAGATGAGCTATCAATAGGAGGTTTAGGACTCAGCAACGAACAATACGGATTAGTGTATAGGTACAGCAGGTACTGTAGCCTTTCATTTTAGGCTCTATTGTAGCAGGATATTTTGTATCGAAAGTGGGGCTTAAAAAGGCTTTGTTCACTTTGGCGTGTGCTTTCAATATTCCGTTTGTAGTCTATTTGCTTTTTGCTTATTTTCAACCTACCCACTTACCTACTATCGCTATGGGAATTGTAGGCGAATACTTCGGTTACGGATTTGGTTTTGTAGGTCTTACTCTCTTTATGATGCAACAAATAGCCCCTGGTAAATACCAAATGGCACACTACGCTTTTTGCCAATAGTTTGATGAACCTAGGGGTAATGATTCCAGGTATGATTAGCGGTTTCTTAAGTACCTACTTAGGATATCAACATTTCTTCTTGTTAGTAATGATTTGCACTATCCCAGCTCTTTATATGACGTGGAAAGTGCCATTCACTTACGACAACTACAGAGAAAAGTAATGTTACAAGAAATAGAACGCAACTAAGGTAAAAAGCAACACTTATAAAGCACTCTCTACTAAGGCTATACGCATTACACAAGGCTATTTGAGTTCTGTGCCAGAGCGCACAGTGAGAGTGCGCATAAAAAGGCGACGAAGCATTTCTCACTATAAAGGGCAGTAGCAACGAGAGCGGCACCACGCGTTTTTGAGTGGGAGAAAGCCATTGCAGTAGCCGATGCTGAGCAATTATTAGCTCTTTGTGAAAAGGAGTGATTGACAAAACGCGTTACCTCGTGCCTTGTGGCGAGTTGTGTTTTGAGTAGATGAGTTCTACGGCGACAATGAAGGATTAGTGATTGCCGAGATAGAATTACCCTCTGAAAAACACCCCTTTTGAGCGTCCTGAATGGTTAGGCGAGGAAGTAACCAATGAGGCGCGTTACTACAATGCTATGCTCAGCAAAAATCCCTACAAAAAGTTGGCAAACTGAAATAATTGAGAATTGATAATTGTTAATTGTCAATTAATCACTACCTTTGCGCTCAAAATTGACTCATTAAGTATGACAGAACCTATACAATCCTACAGAATTAGAAGAAAAATGGTATGCCTATTGGCTTGCCCACAACTATTTTCACTCAACCCCCGATGAGCGTACGCCCTTATACCATTGTGATTCCGCCCCTAACGTTACAGGGTGCTCCATATGGGACACATGCTCAACAATACCATTCAAGATGTACTTATCGCCGTGCACGCCTCAAAGGCTTCCAACGCTTGCTGGGTGCTAGGTACCGACCACGCTTCTATTGCAACAGAAGCCAAAGTGGTGGCAAAACTCAAAGAACAAGGTATTAAAAATCCGACCTACTCGTGAGGAGTTCCTCGTACACGCGTTTGGGAATGGACACACCAATACGGTGGGGTGATTCTCGAACAACTCAAAAATTGGGTTGTTCTTGCGACTGGGAGCGCACTAAATTCACTATGGACGAGGAGCTCGGCTTCGGTTATCAAAGTGTTTGTGGATTTGTACAACAAAGGACAGATATACCGCGGTCACCGTATGGTAGAACTGGGATCCAGAGGCTAAAAACCACCCTTTCTGACGAGGAAGTGATTTATGAAGAACGTCAAGGATTTTTATATCATTTGAAATATCAAATTGAGGGTACGAATGAGTACCTCGTGATTGCTACAACGCGCCCCGAAACGATTTTTGGTGATACGGCTATCTGCATCAACCCCAACGATGAGCGTTGGCAGCACCTCAAAGGCAAAAAGCTATTGTGCCTATCTGCAACCGCGTGATTCCGATTATCGAAGATGAGTACGTAGATATGGAATTTGGTACAGGTTGCCTGAAAGTAACCCCTGCCCACGACCCTAACGACAAGGTTTTGGGCGACAAACATCAGTTGGAAGTGATTGATATTTTCAATGATGATGCAACTCTCAATCACTATGGTTTGCATTATGCTGGCAAAGACCGCTTTGTAGTGCGTAAAGAGATAGTAGCCGAATTAGAAGCAAAAGACTTACTCGCTAAAAAGAGACTTATACTAACAAAGTGGGGACATCTGAGCGTACCAAAGCCGTGATAGAAACCCCGCCTTTCCGACCAGTGGTTCCTCAAAATGGACACCCTTATCCAGCCAGCTATCAAGGCGGTATTGGAAGACGAAAAGCATCAAACTATATCCCTAAGAAATTTGAAAATACTTATCGCCATTGGGTAGAGAACGTACGCGATTGGAATATCTCACGCCAATTGTGGTGGGGACAACAGATTCCTGCTTACTACTACGGCGAGGGCAAAGACCAATTTGTAGTAGCCGAAACTAAAGGCAGAAGCCCTTGCTGTTGTAAAGAAAAGAGCGGCAATGCACATCTTACTGAAGCCGATTTGCGACAAGATGAAGACGCCCTCGATACTTGGTTCTCATCTTGGCTGTGGCCAATGAGCGTGTTTCAACGGTATTTTAGAGCCTAACAACCCTGAAATTGAGTATTATTACCCAACCAACGATTTGGTAACGAGATCTGATATCCTTTTCTTCTGGGTAACCCGAATGATAGTAGCAGGTTATGAGTACAAAGGCGAGCGTCCGTTTAGCAATGTATACCTCACCGGATTGGTACGCGACAAGCAACGCCGCAAGATGTCTAAATCCTTAGGCAACTCACCCGATGCCCTGAAACTCATCGCCGATTACGGTGCTGATGGCGTGCGCGTGGGACTCTTGCTCTCATCGGCAGCTGGTAATGACTTATTGTTTGACGAAGCCCTTTGTCAACAAGGAAAAGGTTTTGGCAACAAATTGTGGAATGCCTTCCAATTGGTAAAAGGATGGCAGGTAGATACAGTAGAGCAACCTGCAGCCGCTCAACTCGCTTTGCAATGGTTTGAAGCGAAGTTCAACGCGGTACTCACCGAAGTAGAAGACCATTTTGAGAAATACCGCATCTCCGATGCTCTAATGGCAATCTATAAACTCGCTTGGGACGACTTCTGTGCGTGGCTTTTTGGAAATGGTAAAACCCGAATACGGCAAACCGATGGACAAAGCTACTTACGAGGGCGTGGTAGCTCGCTTTCTGAGAAACTTGCTAAAACTCCTTCACCCCTTTATGCCATTCCTTACCGAGGAAATATGGCAAAGTTTAGCGCCTCGTACCCCTGAACAAGCCCTTATCGTGGCTACCTACCCCTACCGTACAGCCGTACGACGAAAAACTATTGGCAGGGATTTGATTTTTGCTGCCGAAGTAATAGCGAGCATCCGCACGGTACGCAAAGAAAAGAATATACCTTTCAAAACACCGCTTAGCCTTCGGTACGATATACAAAAAGAGCAAATGAGCAATCGTGTTTGATGTGGTAAAGATTTCTAAAATGGGTCGGACTCTGAGGCTATGTACGCTTTGAAAAGTAAGTACAGCCATACGAAGGCGCAATGTCTTTCCGAACGTAATAAAAGCTAATGAATCGACTTGTATCCCAATGGAAGGTGCGGTGAATGTAGAAGAGGAACTCAAAAACTACAAGAGGAACTCACCTATACACAAGGCTTTTTGGTATCGGTACGCAAGAAACTTCTAATGAGAAAGTTTGTAAACTCAGCAGCCTGCTCAGTAGTAGAAAACGAGCGCAAAAAGAAGCTGATGCGCTCGCAAAAATAGACAACTATTGAAAAAGCAATAGATACTTTATCAAATAATAATAAAAATGGAACACTTAAAACAAAAATGATAGACGAAGCGTGGGAGAATCGCTCATTGCTTCGTGAGGAAATTGTACAGCAAACCATTAGAGAGGTGATTCACCTCTTGGATTTAGGTAAATTACGAGTGGCAGAGCCTACTGCCGATGGCTGGAAAGTAAACGAATGGGTGAAAAAGCTGTTGTGCTTTACTCCTATCCAAAATATGAAACCCGTAGAGGTGGGTATCTTTGAGTTTCACGATAAGATTCCGCTCAAACACAACTACGACGAGAAAGGAGTGCGCGTAGTACCTCCTGCTGTAGCACGTCGTGGTGCTTTTATTGCCAAAGGCGCTATACTGATGCCCAGCTATGTGAATATAGGGGCGTATGTAGATGAAGGTACAATGGTAGATACGTGGGCTACTGTAGGTAGTTGCGCCCAGATAGGCAAACACGTGCACCTGAGTGGTGGTGTAGGTGTAGGAGGGTATTAGAACCCTTGCAAGCAGCTCCCGTGATAGTAGAAGACGGAGCTTTTCATCGGGTCGCGTTGTATCTTGGTAGAAGGAGTGAGCATAGGCAAAAGAAGCGGTACTTGGTGCTAATGTAGTGCTTACAGCCTCTACTAAAATTATTGATGTAACGGGCAATGAACCCTAAAGAACTGAAAGGCTATGTACCAGAGCGTTCGGTAGTGATCCCTGAGTAGTTATACGAAACATTTCCTGCTGGCGATTACCAAGTGCCTTGTGCCCTTATCATCGAGCAGCGTAAAGCCTCAACCGATAAGAAAACTTCACTAAACGATGCTCTAAGAGAATATGGAGTTTCTGTTTAGGTAACAAGTAACAGGTAACAGATATCAGCTGTCTAACATTTCTTTGTTAGACAGCTTTTTGTATTTCATTTTTCGTCCAATTATATTGAGGTGTCAAAGTATTTTCACATATTTGCACTCTGAAAATTAATGTATTATGGAATTATTCAAAGGACAAAGCCTCTTAGAGTTTACTGAACGCTTTAAACAGACTTAGTAATAATGGAAAGAATTTTCCTACATTACATAAGGTAATACACCAAGTAAAAATCTTGGATAAGAGGTATATATTCTTGGGTTTCAGAGTTTAATATAGACCGCTATTTAGCTGAGTATAGTTTTAGAATCAATCGCTCACAAAGCAAAGAGACTATCTTTTAACAGTTTAATAAAAAGAATGCTTGAAAGAGAACCTATTTTCCAACCTCTGTTAATATGCCATTAACTCTGACACCTCAAAAATCTTATTCCTCTTTTTCATAAATATACAAACTTCCCCCACTATCTGATACAAACATCTTGTTCTCGTAAAATTCTATTTTTCAACCATATAAGTGCCTAATAGGTCAATCCACACGTTTTCCTGTTTAGTGTCAAGGGCACCACTGGCACAGTACCCACCTTCTAAGCGCACACCGTGAAAGACATACCCCTCGTGAAATTTAGGAGAGTCCATAATAGCATTATACTCTTACCTTGATATACAGCATTTTCAATACGCACAAAATTCAATAGTTTTCCTTTTTCAATATCTACCTACATAGTGGTAGTAACCATAACAGCTATAGAGCCTTGTCTGCCTAGCAATAGATAACTCCATTAATCCTGCAGGAAGTTGTAGAGAATAAATAATATCACCTGTTTGTAGGTCTATCCGCAAAATAAACATCTGTGTTAGCACAATCACAGAATCTTGATATTCATATATTTCTCTTATTTTTCTTTTTCCTCTGTACCATCCTATTCAGTATACTGTGTCTGTTCCTGATAGGTCTTTTTGCCAAAGAAGAGTGAAATCTGTTTTTGAGCATACATATATATATATATTATTGTTTTGTAATAATGTAGTTATCTGCAGCCTAGTTTAGGATAACCAATAATAGTAATTATTTTGACAATGTTTCCAGAAAGCAAATCGTATATATATACGTGATTATTATCACAATAATAATTTTTATTTTTCTATAATAATTATCAACTAGATCATATAAGATTTCATCTATTTGATTTTTATTTTTTGATTTTAAATTAACCAAAAGGTAGAATTTCATCTCTTTGAAATATAAATTAAATTGTCTCCATAGATACTATAATAATTTACTCTTCTGAAATGAAGATAATCTCAGACTCATCCTCAATACTACAAACATATAATCTATATTCTTCTGATTTCAAAGTATAGCATAGGTACTTTGAAGTTAAATATAATCCTATTTTATCTTTATCAGTATTAATTTTTATACATAAATTATTCTACTATTTCAAATATTTGGTTTGAGGTGTCAAGTATTTTGCTATATTTGCACTCCTGAAAATTAATGTATTATGGAATTATTCAAAGGACAAAAGCCTCTTAGAGTTTACTGAACGCTTTTAAAAACAGACTTAGTAATAATGGAAAGAATTTTTCCTACATTACACAAAAAGTAATACACCAAGTAAAAGATCTTGGATAAGAGGTATATATTCTTGGGTTTTCAGAGTTTAATATAGACCGCTATTTAGCTGAGTATAGTTTTTAGAATCAATCGCTCACAGAGCAAAGAGACTATCTTTTAACAGTTTAATAAAAAGAATGCTTTGAAAGAGAACCTATTTTCCAACCTCTGTTAATATGCCATTAACTTGACACCTCATATTCTTTAAATGTCTTTATATCGAGATAGCCTTTTTGCCGTCCTTGATAAGTGCAGAAAGAAAGAGCGAGTTTCGGGTTCTATAGCACTATAAGTAGTTGTTTTCTGCTGAGGATAGATAATCTATTTTACCATTTAGATAGAAATAGATAAGTCCGTTATCTTGTTGTTGTATATGGTCGTAGGCAATAGGCAATAGTTCTTTACCTGTAAGGTAGCTGTCGGCATATTTGCGAACCTTTTTGAAGAAGAAACATCTGAATCCTCTTCTTTATAAGGGCTTTTCTATATCAAAATCAATATCATATTCAAACAAGCCGTATTTACCATTGCGCTCTACTCTCACTATTTCTGGTGAGGATAATTATCCCTCACAACTTTATTCACATTCCATTCTACACCTATGTTCCCTCTACAAAAGTCAAAGTTTCATCAGGGCTTCTATCGGTTAGATAAAAAGCGTTTATCGGCATATAGAACGTGTTGCTCCTCTTAATTGATATAGCATATAATGAGGTTGTGCCGTGTTTAGGCTATCTTTTTAAGTAGTGTAATAACTTCTGCTAATGGTGCCACATAACCCATAATAGAATGACGAGAGTTTTCTTAAAGGCTGACCTTCATTAGAATAATAATAAGCTCCTTTATCGGTAAGTACCTCAAACTCGTTATCTCTATCAGACAACAGATGAATTACTTTCACATCTTTAAGTAATTTAGATTGTAAATTGTATTGATATAAGCTGTATTCCTCCCTTTTGGGTAATGAGCATTGTCCTTGTGTAATAAATAGAGTCATAATGCTAGGCAATATTTTTCCTATTGAAAATATCTACCAGTTCATATCCTTCTTTTTGTCCGCCGATGAGTCATAAAGTTTTCGGGGTATAATCATCAAAAAGTGTGTTGTAATCAGGTTCTTTTTAGAAAAGAAGAAAGTTTGCTATAGCCTTTAGGAGTGTCGCAGAGTAATATAGTTTTGTGTTTTAGAGGAACTATAATAATCTGGTCATCATTTTTATCTAATAATATATAAATGTATTTATCACTTCCTAAGTTGAGAGGAAATGAAAGAATAGTAATCTTTTTCTGGCAATCATCATCAAGTCTTTTTAGAGAGGATTTCGTAAGTAAGTGCTAAGAAAGGGTTCACGATTTTTAGCAAAGCACCTCTCTTGTTGTCATAGAAACCTTGTTTGAGAGCAAATGATTTACCTATAAAATCAGAGGGTGCAAGTGACGTATCTCTTAGTATAAATAATTCCTTGTTCTCCTTTAATATTTCACTTAGTGTCTGAGATTTTTCATCGCTGTAACAGACAAATTTAGATGTATATATATCAAAAATCATCACATCGATGCTCTTCATTATCTTCCAATTCGACTCCCACCTCAAAAAGCTTATTTTACCTGTATATATAGAAAGATGGAGATGATTTTTGAAGCATACGTAATAGTTTTATTTGGTCAGGGGCTATTTCTCGTTCTTCTTGTGCGTTTGCCCACTGAATAATCAATAGGAGCAGTATAAAAGTGAGCTGTTTCATATTCGTTATTAGTTGTTCGTCATTACTCTTTGGCGTTTTGCCTCAAAGATAGAGTACAGCAGCCGCTACCGATACATTCATAGAGTCGATTACACCTTCCATTGGGATGATGATATTTTGGGTACTATGCGTGAGCCATTCATCAGTGAGTCCTTGGTCTTCAGTGCCTACTACTATGGCTGAGGCTTCGCTAAACGACACTTCGTAGTAAAGGCTTAGATGCCGTGAGGCCGCACAATAACTACTGATGTTTTTAGCTTTCAGAAAAATCAATGACCTCGGCAGTAGTCACCTGTGGCGATAGGCACCGTAAAACACACAGCCCACACTCGAGCGGATGATATTCGCTGTAGAGATCGGTTTTTAGGGTTGGCGATAATCACAGCATCTATATGGGCAGCATCGGCAGTGCGGAGGAGTGCCCTATATTCCCTGGTTTTTCGGGAGCTTCGGCTACCAGTAGCAAAGAGCTTTTTATTTTTGAACACCAAAGTATCTAAACCGTGTTTTTCACTTGCTACTGGCTAATCACCCTCAGTAGAACTGCGGTAGCTTATTTTCTCATAGACTTCTTTGCTGATAGCAATAGGCGTGAGTTTTTTGGGTAGTATAACCGAGCAACTCATAGTTGTCGCTCATTGAAGATATCCGGCTGATATAGAAGATTTTTCAAGACTATAGCCTCCTTGCAAAGCGAGGCGTATTTCGCATGCACCTTCTACTACGCATAAACCTTGCTTCTGCGTTCGCGCGATTTCTCACTCAAAAGAGCTATTTTTATTAAGGGATTTTGAGTGCTGGTGATGTTCATTGTTAGGTTTTAGGGGTTTAGGGGTAGTGAGGTCGCCGTTGGGGGTTACTAATAGATATTCTTATTTTTATTGGGGTGATTAACGCCTCATTTTAATTTCGTAGATTACTTGAATCACAGGCTCTGTACATAATAGGGTTTATTACCACCTCAAATTGCTATTCGCAATAGGCTGGTAATATTGCGTTACCGACTTGTTGGCTTGTACGATATTTTGCCAAACGCTTACCTTGAATTTGAGCGCTGTTGTAAGCCTCATAAGTTTTGTATTGCTGAGCAGGTGAAGTAATTACAAAACCATCAACTATCTTTATCGGTAGAGGCAAAGCTCTCACCCAGAGTAGTTTCGTAGCTTTTTAGCTTTTCCGAAAAAGCAACTTTCACCTTTTCCTTCAGCTCTTTTTCACGCCTCAAGCTGAGTAGCGTAGTAATCCATTCGCACGAGATCGTAGATTTCGTTGTTAGAGAGCAAGCTACTAAGTCGTTGAGTTGAGAAGCCTCAGAATTTAATATGCAGATTTTGCTTCAGTTCAAAACCTATAGGAAGTTCGTTGTAAGTGCGCTTGCTGAAGATTTTTATCGACTTCATACTCGTACATAGGCACAAAGGAGACCATATCTCAAAAGCTCAAAGTTTTTAGCTTTTCAAAGACTGCAAAGGCAGGAGCCAGACGCTGGTTCATCAGCTGAGTAGCCTCTTCAGAGTTTTCCTACTGCACCACACTAAAGATAGCAACAAAGGCATCAGCTTTCACATCAGCAAGACCTTTAGCTTCGATAAGCATATCGTTGTTGGTAGGAAAATCAATATTTGAATAAGAGCTAACATTACTGCTTTTCCAGTGGTTGCGTTCTTGGTAATTATATTACCTGAAACCCGCCCAAAAGAGAGAGTGCAGTATAAGTAAAAATGCTGATTAGAAAAGTGTTTCATATTTCAATAAACGATTTATAATTACATTACGAATAGATAAGGGTAATCAACTTAAAACTTTAGCAAAGTATAGCAACACAATTTTTGTTTTTCTGATTTCATAATGTTAGTAGGGTATCCATTCTTGGATACCCTACATTATTGTTATCCATAAGCACTTTGCAGTGGGATAGTTCGGGCTTATTTTTAGTGTAGGCATCGAGCCAAACTTTTTAGTTCTTCTACTTCATAGGGCAATAGTCTATCTATTGCTTTTTCTGAGTTCTTTGTAAAAATAAGTTTGGATCGAAAACTTACCTTTTGATAAAATCATTTTTTGTGTACTCAAACATTGCACGTTTCATAATAGATAGGTTTTAATGTTTTATTGTACAAATGTAGCTAATAAAAATGATATGAACAAGTTTTAAGATGTTAATTTTTGTGTTAAAAATCTGTAACTATTTTCAGTTTCACATCATATTCTAAACGGGCTTGTACCCCGCGTTGTTGGGCGATGCGTTTTATCTGCTGATATACTTCATAAGCCTCTATACCCATTTCGTCACGCAAAGTTATTTCCTCTTAATTGAGCTCCAAAACGGCGGAACATTGCTTTGAAATCCATCTCGAATACAGGATAAGAAATCGTGCGATACTCTTTAAGTCCGTTATCTTTAGCGGCATAGGCAATAGCATCGTTGAGAGACCCCAATTCATCTACTAAACCATTAGCAAGGGCTTCTTTACCGCTCCACACTCTCCTTTGTGCGATAGAGTCTATTTGAGCTACTGTTTTGCCACGCCCTTGGGCTACACGGTCTAAAAATACAGTATATACCTGTTCAATAGATTCTGTCATTTCTTTTCTGAATTGTTCAGTAGGCTTTTGATAAGGGCTATACCATTGAGCATTAGGGTGAGTGCTCACGGTTTCGGCAGTTATGCCCCAATTGGTAGCTAAAGCATTTACGTTAGGAATCACGCCAACATACCCTGATAGATCCTGTAATGGTACCTTCTTCAGCAAAAATGCGATTGGCATTACAGGCTATATAATAGCCTCCTGAAGCAGCGTAATTACCCATAGACACATATACCTTTTTCTTCTTTTTGGTCATCTCTATTTCGCGATGCATCAACTCTGAAGCTAAGGCATCACCCCAGGGAATTGATGCGGAGGACAATTGCTTTTTACTTCTTTTTATCGGCGGCTTTTCGCAAAGCACGGATAATGGTTTCGTTACCCACTACTTGGCACGCCCCTCGCCTTGCATAATCTCACCATCGGCATAGATAACCGCGATTTTATCTTTAGTTTTATTATTTGAGTTTTTACCTACCACTGCTTCAGCGTAATCTTCTATGTTGATAAAAATCTACTTTATCAATACTCTTGCTACCGGTTTTTGTCGCAGATGATTTTTCAAACTCATCGCGGTAGAGGATATCGTCTACTAATCCATTGTTTTTAGCAGTTGGGCATTGCGCCCATTTACATTTGTAGCAATTTCGTTGAGCTTTTCGACAGAGATGTTGCGGCTTTTTGGAGATATCGGTAGCAATAACACTCCACATTGCATTGAGCAATTGAGAGATTTGCAATCGGTTGTTATCGCTCATTTTATTGTCTAAGAAAGGTTCTACAGCACTTTTGTATTTACCGTGGCGAATGACTTCCATTTGCACTCCTGTTTTCTCTTGCAAACCTTTGAAGAAAAGCACTTCGGAAGAGACCACGAGGGCAACATTCCCCAGCTGACTTATATAAATTTTATCGGCAACACTTTGGAGATAATAGTCGAGCTGAGAAATTTCATCACTATAGGCTAAGACGAATTTACCAGAAGTTTTGAAAGTCTATTAAAGCCTTTCGGAGTTCTTGAGCAAATGCCAAACCACCAATATTACCCGTACTTTTTGAGGTAAATACCCTTGATACGCTTATCAGTTTTTGGCATTTTGAATAGCTTTTAAGGGTAGTATTGAGTCCGTTATAAGACTGAGAGGTATAGTCGAAATCTTTAAAACTAACACGTTCGGCATAATCGGTAGAGGTTCGTTGAAAGCGAGTTCTAATACAGAATTGTCTTCACGGTTATTTCTTCACCTGAGGAGCTTCCTACCACTGAACCTATCATCACAGAAATGAAGACAAGGAAAAGGAGGAGGCATATTCCCATAGAGATAAAGAATCCGAGAAATTGTAGCTAAGAGGGTTTTTGAAAAAGTCATATGATCAATTTTGTTACTTTGCTGATTTATTTGTGTTCGTGGAGACCGCATTCCTTTTGCTATTGCTTTCCACCACCAACGTCAGCACGAAAATCTTCACCTTCTTTGATAGCGCGGGTACAAGGAGCGCAACCTATGCTCACAAAACCTTTGTCGTGCAATACGTTGTATGGAATGTTATTTGCTTTGATAAAGGCTTTAGTATCCTCGAAAGTCCAGTGGAGTATAGGGTTGTACTTAAAGAGCTGATAAGTATCGTCCCACTCGAGTATAGGGAGGTCTTTACGGCTGTACTTTGGTCGGCACGGAGCCCTGTGACCCATACTTTTTACCTTTGAGCGCTCTGCCAAGAGGTTCTACCTTGCGGATGTGCGCACTCTTTGCGGAGTTCTACTGAGCGGTAGAATGATAGAGGCCCATTTTTATGTACATACTCTTCTATATCAGTTGTTTTGGGATAATAGGAAAGATGTGTATTGTAACGTCTCATCAGTGCTTTCCCAAACTGTAAGTTTCGTTGAACAAGCGCCCTGTGTCTAAAGTAAAAATACTGATAGGGATTTGGTTCGCCAAAATGAGATATGTAACAGCTTGGTCTTCCAATCCAAAGTTAGTAGAGAAGACAATTTTCATTAGGAAATTGTTCAGCTAAAAAGCGAGACCTTCTATTTCAGTTTTTGTAAGAGAGCGTTATGGAGTGTTGCTAATTGTTCTTTCATTATATTATTTATGATCGGCGAAAGTGAGGTAAGGCATAATCTCTTTGATAGGCACTTTCACTTCAAAAAGGTTTATCTAAATAAGGTGCTATTTCAAAAGGATCGTAGTACAAGATGAGAGCATCGGCAGCAATTCCCATTTTGTTAGGAAGGCAAAATACTCCATCTTCAAAATCTATATCGGCTAATTGATTTTCAGGAGCGTTCTCTTTTGCTTTTTGAAATAGCGTTCGGCAATTTGGGTTACTTTTGTTCGTCGGTAAAGAGGTTTTCATTAGTAATTACCTCTCCATTATCGATGGAGAAGTGAGTAAATACTTTAGTTTGAATAGGTTGAGATTCTCCTGTAAAGGCGTATCGGTTAGAGACTAACGAGAGCATTTTATTATTCTGCCAAGATGATGCTATCGGCAACGATAAATCTGGAAAGCGGGGAGTTCGGGGAAGTGACCATGGAGTTTGTAGTAATCGTTACTCAAGCTATCTAGAGCTTTTTCTATACTGATGCCTTCCACTTGCAAAGTATCCTCATTAGATAGGAGGAAGTTAGCAATTTGCATTTCATTTCTTTGTTAAAATTTTGTGCAAATTCGCTATTCCCTTTACAGTGCAAATAGTTTAAGCTCACTGATAGCAATCGTCTTCGCAATTTTTCTTCGCTACGTTCTATTGTTTTTCTTCAGTGGAGTTGCTAGAAATAATTATAGGTGCAGTAAGCTCCAGCTATTATTACAATTAGGGCTATAATGAGGGTTAGTTTTTCTTATTCATTTTCTTTAATATTTCCATTGACATATATATTTCTGCAGACCATTGCAGAGGTTGATATGTTTATCATTTACTAGTAGGAACATAGAGTCGTCAAAAGGTTCTTTGCTGAGTACTTCTATTTCGTCGCCCAAAGCAATATTCATTTTGTTGAGATATACCAAAAACTCTTAGAGGTGTTCTTTACTGCTGCACACACCCCTTATCGCCTTGCTTGAGTTCGCTTAAAAAGGGTTTGGATAGTGGTAGTGAAAAACGCCCTCTTTATTAGGGATTGGGTCGCCGTGAGGGTCTTTTTGGGGAAATCCTAAGAAAGCATCAAGGCGTTCTATCAATTTTTCGGACTGTATATGTTCGAGTTCTTCGGCTATTTTCGTGGACTTCATCCCAAGAAAAGTTAAGTTTTCTACTAAGAATACTTCCCATAATCGGTGTTTACGTATGATAGCAATGGCTTTTTGAGTACCTTTGAGTGAGGGTAACGCCTTGGTATTTTTACGTAGTTGATCAGTTTTTATCGGCTAATTTTGATCATATCGGTTACCGATGAAGCTTTGTTATTCATCACTTCGGCAATAGCATTGGTACTCACCGCTTCTTTAGTTTCGGCATAGAGATGAAAGATAGCTTTCAAGCGATTTTCTTCTGATAAGGTCATCTTGTTTTAAGACAAAAACCGCCTTTTACAATGGCGGTTCTACTATTACATCAACTCATTTTCTAACTCGGTGAATAGGGCTTTTTAGCCCAGTAGCATCGATGAGGAGAGAGTTTACCGGCAATCACAAAACTAGAGTTGGCGACGTTGTAAAGCGCCTTTGTATCGCTCTCTTTTCGAGGTCGGTTTCAGGTTCTAATTCTGGTACTTTTACGGGCGACCATTCTCGTCTCACTGCCACAAACGAGTAGATAGCCTCAGTAGCTTTGGTACGCTCACCATAAGTATTTTCCATCCATACATCTATATACACCTCCATAGAAGAGGAGAAAGCGCGAAATAGCAGCTTTCTACGGTTGCTATACTTCCTACGCGTATGCTATGGTAGAAGGCTACGTGGTTTACCGATACGGTAACCGTAGCGCGCCCAGAGTGGCGCTGAGAAGCAATACTTGCGGCTCTATCCGTACGAGCAGGGAGTTCGCCCCCAAACATAGCGTTTAGGTGATTAGTTTCGCCAGGTAGTACGAGGTCGGTGAGTATAGCACGTGAATCGGAAGGTGTATTTGGTATCATTTTAGTGGTTGAGTGAGTATCCATCCGCCGTCGAGTTTTTCTCTTGTTTAGAGGCTTGCACTTCTGTTGTTGTAGTCTAGCTTCATCTATTAAGTCAAACCTCCATAGCTCACTTGATATAAAACCTTTAGCATTTACTCCTAATATGCAAAGCATTAGGATATCCTATTTTCTAAGTTGCTGTACACGAGCTTGTGCGTTTTCTCTGAACTAAAAAGCACCTGCAATCACTGGTATTTTGTTAGCCAAAGGAGATGGTTTTGCTAGAGGGTGCTTGGAGCAGTTGTGCTAGTAGGTTTGTTCGGTGGAGCTATGTAGGCTTAGTACCTGCTGTGGCTTGTGTAGGTTTAGCGCCTGCTGTAGTTTGTGTAGGCTAGCAGCTGGTGGAGCTTGCGTAGGCTTAGTACCTGCTGTGTTTGTGTAGGTTTAGTGCCTGTCGTAGTTTGTGTAGGCTTAACACCTGCGGTAGCTTGTGTAGGTTTTGAGGTTGGAGCAGGTTCTGTTCTTGTAGGTTTAGGTGATTCAGCAACCGTTTTAGGTTTAGATTCAGGTTTTGCCTTACCTTTTTCTGGGTAAGGCTGATCACAGCATAGTGATAGGAGGTGTAATGCAGCTGCTTCACTAAGTTGCTGATTCAAACGCTCTTGCACCAAGCTATCAGTGATTACATATTGCTGTTCATCAGGGTTCCATTGGCGAGTTTTTCGCTAAAGAGAGCGTAAGCACCATAAGCTAAAATTGCTAATCCTAACATTGCGACAGCGGTATATTTGATATATGGTCGCAGTTTAAAAATCTTTTTATTTTTAGTTGGTTCAGGGGACAGTTTCTTTTCAACCTCGGGTTGAGTGATAGGTTCTGCAGGTACAGGCTGAGAAATAGGCTTATTGCAGCGAGAGATTTTTCTTCTGGAGGAAGGATTGATTGAGGGTCTATTGTAGTTTGATTTGATTTTCGGCTATTTGGAGGTCGGGTAGGGACTTCATGAGGGTACGAGAAGTCCCATACCGAAAGAGTCGGTAGATAGTTTAACTTCGTTAGCGGGTTCAAAGTGAAACTCGTCCTTCACGAGTTTGTCGTAGTACCTATTTTATCTAGAACTAAGGGTTGCCTTCTTGCTGTAATATTCGTTTCATCCTTCTACGGCAAGATTCCGTAGTCTTCTACAAGTTTATAGTCGATGCCGGATTGTTCTGAGACATATTTCATTAGCAGGCCGTCGTTAGAATTGAGGCTTGTGCTGAAAGTGATCTCGCGTTTAGGAGGGTCGAGTTTATCGTCAGCCATTTTGGCTGATTTTCTATTAGATATATATGCTCCAAACTTAGGTATGATTACATTGATGTTTGTAGAGCAATTCTTCGATGTATACGTTTAAATCTTTCATAATCTTTTACTGGATTAAAACAAGTGTCCGCTGCAAGAATCGAACTTGGATCAAAAGTTTAGAAACTTCTATTCTATCCGTTGAACCACAAGACCCACTCAGTAATTTTTGCAAAGGTAATACTGAAATACCAAATTTTCAGTTTGGGCTCATAGGGTGTTCACGTTCATAAATTATTGGTGAATTTCATAATTTACAGGATATTGAGGCTGTATTAGGAGATTATTTCACTGCCTTAGTTGATGTAAGTATGTTGTAATACATTGTTGTAAAACCAATGTTTTGTTATATAGAACCAAAGTTAATTACAAACTAATAGAGCTTGACAGAGGTCGTTGCAAGATAGCAATAAGGACTTTTTAAGGTTTATGATGGATAGCGGGCGCAAAAGCATATGATCGTTGCCAGAAAGGTCTTGTCGGATTGTGATTTGGGTAAAGTGGTTAGCATCTCTTGCATTTCAGTTTAGCTAAATACTGATTGATTTCTATAAGGTGCCTTTTAGGGGTTAGATATTGCTGAGCGAGAGTGGCTATTTGTTCATAGAACAATAGGGGGTGCTCTGGGGGACAAAAAGGCTAAATGAGGTTCGTAACTAAGGACATTGTTGTGCATTTCAGATTTTTCTAATTCTCTTACATAAGGAGGATTGGAAATGATCACATCATGAGGAAGTGTTAGTTTGCAAAATATCACATTGCAAAAACTCAATGTTCCGTTGCGCTTTGGCATTGCGTTGTGCTATCTGCGATAGCTTTTAGGCGAAATATCAATAGCGGTTAGCTTTGCCTCAGGTAAGGTTTTAGCTAATGAAATAGCAATACAACCGCTGCCGGTACCTATATCTAAATGTAATGGAAGGGTTTTATCGGGATAGGTATGCACACCCAATCTACTAATTCTTCGGTTTCGGGTCGTGGTATGAGGACATTTTCATCTACGAAGAAGGATTAGAGAAGAACTCAGTTTCGCCCAAAATGTATTGTATGGGTTTGGCTGTTTGTAATTCTGTAATCGCTTGTTGTATAGATTGTGTTATATTATCTAGAGCAATGTATTTTCATCGGCTAATACATCGGCTGTTGAGCAGTTAGTATAGTGTTGTAACAGAATGAAATAAAAAGAATTGATTTCACTCTTAGGATACAAAGGTTGTAAGCAGTTGTGAATATGGGCTTTTAACTCGGCAAAAGTCATTTAATTTACACGAATTTGTTGCTCTACCTTTAGGTTGCTACTAGCTACGTCGTCAAAATTATTAAGCTTTCATCAGTTGTTGTACAGGCCCTGCTGCTCACGTGCTATTTTTATACAAAGTATCGCCTGTTTGCACTTGATAAAACACTTGAGCAATTGCCTCTTTTTAACAGGACTCTCTTTAGCAGGTGCTGAAGCAGATTTATTGCAGGAGCTTTGAGGTGTTTCGGCTTTGCTAACTTTAGGTGTTTTTGCATTACCGATTTTGGTGTTTCTGACTACTGGTTTACTGCTATTTCTTTAACTACTGGCTGCGCTGCTGATTGTGTAGTTTCTTTTGCTGCAATTTTAGGTGTAGGTGTTGAAATGACATCAGTATTGGAGTATTTTGAGTTCTGCGCCCTTCATTGCAATTACCTGATTGTCGTACTGATGTAAGTCGAATTTTTGATAAGAGCAATCAATTTTTTGCATATGCAGGATCGGTAGCATAGCCCGCTTTTCTGAGTCCGTGAGCCCACGATTCATAATCGGTGAGGTCTAACTCAAACAAAGAGCTATATCTACCGCGTTTTACCAAGAATTGAGAGTGATCTTCAAAGGATCTCGTAAGCATATCTATAACGTGCGGAAGCATTCGCTTTTCCTCGTCGTCGTCGTGGGTAATAGTCTTTGCCATTCCGCGTAGCGTGGCATTTGATACCGAAATGGTTATTGCCATAACGAGCCAAAGCTGACCTTGCCCTGAACCACTTTCTAAGATACCTTGTGCCAGGTGATACTTGCAGGGAATGTTATAGCGTTGCATTTCCACCATGCAATATCCTTGTAATCCTCTATATACTTTTTGAGTAACCGCCCTCGTTACTTGTAAAGCAGGAGGTACTTCGTGGAAATCGTCTTCCACGAAATCTTCTGCGGTTGAGTTTTGAATCTGCCAAGGCTTTATTCCTTTGTGCAAGCTCAGAATGGGTAGGTTTTACCTCCACACGGGGTGTAGGTCGTTGCCCACGATAAATTACAGCATTAGAATTTTTCCATTTCTATAATTCTGTTCGGAGCAAGATGATATTATAAAGAGAAATAGTAATAGCAAACTAAATCTTTTCATCATAATTCAATATACTTTTATGTTTTTAATTCGTTCGTTGTTAAAGCCCTTAATTCCTTGTAAAACCACCAGTATGGATGGCTAAAATGCGGGTATTGAGCGCAAAATACCCTTGCTTTGAGAGGGCAGATAGCAAAATCATTTTACCCTACATATATGGGTCCAATAAAATTTTTGTTTGACTGTTAAAATCATTTAAAAATCTACTAATCTCGTCGTTCACTTTGGCATAACCACGAAAGTGATAATCGTGTATCATCCCCAATTTGTTTTGGTAGTATATTGCTTTTATTACCTCACTGAGAAACTCGCCTTTGAGAGCAGGAAACCTATGACTTTCTGATGATTAGCACTTTGCATTGATAAGCTCCAGAAATCGTACCGCCAGTACCCTACAGCGCTACATATCACATCAAAAGCACTATCTTCGGGGAGTAAGAATTTCCTCACATCCCCTCACAGCCAGCGCGTTAGTACCATCCCTTCGGGGCTATATAAAATATTGTTACCATAGCGTTTTTGGAGATTTTGCAGTAATTCGGGTGTATGTTTTGTCGGTAATCTTCTACGACTCACAAATAGAAAATTCATTCCGCAAGATTTAGCAAACTTTTAACGTTGGATTAACATCTATTTTAGAAGCTAATTCATCACCACGAATCACACCTATAGTTTTCAAACCTACTAATTTGTCCTGCAGCAGCTGTAGCAGCAATATGATTAGAATAAGCGCCTCCAAAAGTGAGGATGGTATCTTGCCTTCCTCTTGTGTGCTTTGGCAATATTATACTTGAGTTTGCGAGCTTGTTACCCCGACACAAAAGGGTGATTCTTGTCCTCATCGTTTTATAGTGAGGATACCACTGGGCAATGGAATGTTTACTGTTCATTTTCTATATGGAGGTTATTGAACATAAGAGCTACATTCATATCAATACACTTTTAAATTCTGTTTCGCCTTTAGGAATATGTAATAAGTAGTCCAATTCAGCTCCTACCCATTTTCCTTCTCTTTTAAACTTACACAATAATGCAGAAGCTCCTCGAAAACCTTTATCTTTCTTTTTGCTTTTTAAGCCTACTAATCTACCCTCTCATAAAAACTAACTCATAATTTTCCAATGGATAGAACTCTAAATTATCAGCTCTGCAATAGAAATAAGTTCCTCCCATCCCTCTTGCACTTCTTCTTCATCAAAATATTGGGCAATGGCTTGGTCTTTCATTTTATTAAATGAAAACTGAGCAATTTCCCATCTAAATCTCGCTCTTTTAAAATGATTTTTGAATCATTTGATAAGTTTGTAACACTTTTTGTTCCAAGAGCTTTCTTGTCAAAAATTTCTCAAATCTTGACTATCTTTCCAGCCTTCTATTTTTATAAGGCACTTCGGGGAGCGTGAAAGGCTACTGTTTGCTCAAAAAGTATTCTTTACCAGCATATTTGAAAAACCATTTTCGTCCTCCTCTGAGTCTGATATATGAATAAATTACTTTTGTTGTTTTTTTCTATTGTAGAATCTATTTTGGTTATCATAGCTACCTATTCCTAATCTAACAGCTGAATTGTTTAAAAACTTTCCTAATTCGTTTGTAGGATACATCCTCAGTTTAATCTTTTTGAATCGAGAGATTCAAAATATAGGATTTATTGCAAAACCACTAGCCCCTCCTTTCTCCATAGTTTTTATAGGCTAAGATATCATTTATGTATAACTCAATATAACAATGACCAAATTCAAAAATCTACTTGGTAAATAGGTTCATAATTATAACTATTCACTTGTTTTGTGATCTCTTCAACGAGATTATCGGCGGTGATGTTTGGATTTTTGATTTACGGGGGCGGGTTGCGAGCAGCTTTGGAGAAAGTTAGCAAAGCTACGCAAGCTAAAACGATGTTATGTACTATTTTTATTCATATCTCAATGCTTCAACGGGGTCTAATTTTGAGGCTTTCATCGCGGGGTATAAGCCAGAAATTACAGATACTACTACTGCAATAATAATGGCTATTGCTATCACGCCCCAAGGAATCGTAAATTGGAATTTTACAGCTTTGGCTATTACAAATCCTAAACTGATACCCCAAAACGATGCCTGTTACTGCCCCCATTTGTGCGATGAGTAACGTTTCAGTAAAAATTGTAAGGTTATGGATTTGCGTTTTGCTCCTAATGCTTTTGCGAATGCCTATTTCGTGGTACGTTCGGTTACTGAAACGAGCATAATATTCAGCAAGGCTATGGAGGAACCTAAAATGGTGATGAGCCCAATTACAAAACCTGCAATAGTGAGTGTGCCTGTGATATTACCTATACGTTGCAAAAAGGTCGTCGCTGCGTTCTATACCAAAAATTATTCTCTTGTAAAGGCGCTAACTGACGAAGGTTGCGCATCACGACGATAGCATCATCTACCAGTCCGTCGAGTTGATCTTTACTTTGGGCGCTTATTTTTAATTGGAAATTAGGATTATCTACAGGAAAAAGCGGCACGTGCAATATTTAAGGGAATGAACACTTGAAAAATTTTCGATAGTTGCCAAAAAGAAGAACTCTGCTCTTTGAGTACCCCTATTACTTTTGAATTTATACCGTATAGAAATGGTTTTTCCGATAGGATTTACATCTTTGAAGAGAGTTTTCTTAAAATCAGGACTACATGACACATACTTTGCTGTTGTTTTTGGATATCAAAATCACTAAAATTGTGTCCTTCTTCTATTTCTAATCCTGAATTGCCAATATAGTACTCATCTGCCCCTATTACCACCGCTAACGGGTCGGTTTTTGTTTCGTACTTCACTTCGGCTGCTGAAGCGACATTTATAGAAATGCTTGTTTTTGTGAACGGACTATTGAACTGTTCTTTAAGCAGTTGCCTCTTGATAAGTGATGATATAGGATGAGGTTTTGGGTGAGTTCCGCTACCTTCAGCACGCTGAGTATACTGATAACGAGTTATAGAAAGGTATTTGCTCCCCATGAGAAGTTACCTTCGGGTATTGCAAAGCGGTAATCACACGCGAGGATGCCCACCAATGCAGTAATACCAATAGCGATAATGAGCACGGTGAGAATAGTGCGCAATAGCTGTCCGCGAATGCTATCGAGCGCTATTTTGATATTTTTCACGAATTACGATCGCACGGTATGATTGCAAATTAGAAAAATTAGCAAATGAGTTTACAGAAAAAGGCAATCAATAAACCTATCAACTTTTAATTGTTACGTGTTACCTATTGCCTGTTACTTGTTTAGTGGAGTCGGAGAGAATCGAACTCCGTCCAAATAAGTCATCGAAAGAGCTTTTCTACATACTTAGTACTGTTTGATTTTTCATCGCAAAACTGACCGAGCACCGCCCATTTTGCGCTTAGCTTCCTAAAATTAAGAACCCTTAGCAGAAGCGTACCGCAGGTTCAATGTTGACTTTTATGGTGCCTCTTTCACGAAACGCCGTCGGCAAGGGCTTTTCAGACATCGCTTCCCCTACCTTGTAGAGGACTTAGCCAGCAATCTTACACTAAACTTCAAGATTAGGCGGCAAGAGCGTGCAGTTATTGCGCCATTTGTACCTTTTGAACAGAGATTAACGAGCATTCACTTTCGCAGCTCGGTATGCTTTACCGTTTCAATGTCACTTACTCATCAAAACCGGTCGACCCGCGTTCATTTGCTGTCAATTTGTGCAAAGATACGAAATAATGTTTGTAATTAGCTTGATTTGTTGATTATCAAATTTAACAAACTTTGCCAAAGTTGCGAGCTGCATAGGCGGGAAACTTTGGCAGTTTGCAAACGCATAAAAGCGATTACTTATCTCTAACTTGCAGTGGTAAGCACTGGTGCATTTGAGTGGTTTTGCCAAGGTCGTCTACTACTACCATTGAAGAGGTGAGCGATACCTTTTGACGTCCGTAGGGAACATACAGATGAGGTCTATTTTCATTTTCCTTTCACATGAGTGAGAATACCTGTTTCCACACGAATATCGTTATTACACGTGAAAAGTTTCGTAATGCTGACGAACACTTTCTGCTTCTTTTAAGAAACTCTTCCATACGATGGTTGATTTCTTGAGTAGTATGAATTGATAAAGGCGTATTCCATACACTAGATCCACTTTTAGCTTCAAAAAGTTTGGCTAATTTCAACGCTTTTTCAAAAGGTTTTTAAAAATCGTTGAGAAGTCGCAACCAAACATTATGTGTTTGATTTTGAGTTTTCGTGTGGATTTTAATTACTAATACAGGTACAGAGGCAGAGCGAGATCACTTTTTCGGCATTAGAACCGATAAAGAGTTCTTTTGCTCCTGAAACACCGTTGGAACCCATAAACACAAGGTCGATATGGTATTTTTTCACCACATTTTTCCACAGCTTCAGGCAAAGTAGCGAAGTTTCTACCATCAAGTTCTCTACATCGTAGTGAGAGTTTTGTGGGGATCGTTAAGCGCTGTTTGGTGAGGTTGAGAAAAATACATAGCTCAGGCACTGGACACTTGACTCTCGGTCATTAAGCGCACTAGCAATTCTATGCGTGAAGCAAATAGTTTTAGCTTGTGTTTCTTAGCCAATTCATTCTACGTGAAGAAGCGATAGACTTCTCAGAAAAATCAGTGGTTACTAAGATGTTTTTCATAAGACTCTATAACTATTTAATTAAATTTTATGTGGTGGAATAATTTTATCATTCTCAATTTCAGACTATGTATTACCTTCATTATCTTCGAAAATCTTGAATCGCGAGCTTCTCATTATGAGGCACTACACTCACCGTGTGAGAGGAAAGGTATATGGGTATGCCAAGCTGTAACCTCGCTTTATTGTTCATTCTAGGGTAAGAGTGTTCGCGCTTGTATAGCATAGAACGATGTCATTTCCCACTAATTACTTTTGCCCCCACCCTTGCCATCGCTGTTTACCTATTAGGCTGCCACTCTTTGTGTGTGCGTCAATCGCGTCTATCGGTTCTAGAATAAATTTGAACAAAAAGAAACCTAAGTCTCCTTCTTTACTGGCTACTATATAGTTTTTCAAGAGATACTTCCTTAGATTTTATCATTGGAAAAGACAAAATGTTTGCATTAATATCTATCTTTTATCTTCTAGATCCTATGTGGTTCTACCAGTTGATGTTGTGCAATCCATACGACCTACTCGCACCTCATTATCTCTATAGAGATTTACTCTTTAGTTCCTCGGTGTGTGAAGTTACGTCCATCTATCATCACTTTTTCAGGAAGTGTTTCTTGATGTTGCGCTATAATCTTCTTGTTTCTAATCAAATAAAAATAGAAAGTAGTCTATATTTACCTATAGTATAAGTGTTTTCGGGATCAGGATAATCTGATTCTTGACCTTGTATTTCTACCCTCTTGAGTGAATACCTGAACTGATTCTTGAGAGGGGTCATTTATGTCAGTTATTATGGGTCCTTAGGTTGAGGGTTCCTCTGGGTAGATGCTGGCTATAAAGGGGAATAGAAATATAGTGTGTATGTTAGTATTTTTCATCTGATTTCATTTATTATCCCACAAGTTGTTCATTTGGAGCACTAATACCTATGAATCAGATGTCCATCCTTATCTCTATGATCGTTTATTGGTGTTTAGAGAAACTCGGGGATAATTTCTTCTTTAGGAGAAAATGGTGAGTGTAGTGCATTTAGCTATCACCACGTCAGTCCTTCAACAGCACTACCTTCTATTTCTGTATATCAACTACAGCATCCCAACCGTTTCTACTATCATTTTCAATTTGTGTATATACTGGATAGAAAAGAGAGACCTACATGGCACGACCATTGAGGGTCATGTAGCTTGATAACAGATCTCTAGTGAGCCCAGAATCGTTCTGGTGTCCCATTCTTCATAAGCCTTGCTAGTATTGATGCCTATCCACTTTCTATGGCTGATATATCGTTGGTCTCTTTCCCGTGACTGAGTTTCAGTTTAACCAGGTGAGTCCACTGTGGGATAAGTGCTACTTTAAAAGATGCTAGCACTTTCTCTACCACCACAATAGCCTTACTGCTACTATAAGCTTCAGTGAAATCAAACCATTTTTCTCGTATTTTCAGTTTCCTGGGCATCGTCTCCTTGTGCGTAATGATTTTTCCTTTTTAAACGAGTATAACAACAGAGAGTAGTTTTCCCTTTTACTCCAGCAACATACGTCATAGTATAGGACGTGACAATCAGTACGTCCAGCTTTTCTGACTCTTTCATTTTTGTTGGTTGAGTTATTTTCCTCCTACCTTAGAAGTAGCCTCTCTCTTTTGTGCCAAGCTATCATTACCATTAAAACCATATAGGTTACAAATATTCTCATAGTATTATATATTAACCAAAATTCATTCGTTGCTAGAATTTGAAATAGTAATTCTTTTGATGACTAATATTATACTTCTTTTATAGAAATATATTTGGACGTCATTCCTTCACTCTTTTAAGCTAGGATAATAACCTGTTGTAGTTCGAGAACCCTGTATCTCTGCTTTAGTAAAAGAATACCTTGAGTATCTCCAAGAGAAACATCGCGTGTCCATGGACAGCATACTTTTGTTCATACGAAAATCATAGGTACAGATTTGCATAGGTATTTCACAGAGATCCCAATTGCATCATACAGCAATTGCTTATCCCTATTTCCTTCTACAGTCACTATACCCTAAGCCTCCTTGGTGCTTTTATGGAGGCTACTTTGTGAGGCATGTCTACGCTTTTACATCATTCGTCGTTTAAGATAACCTTTGTGTGTGTAGTTCATATTCATCATCGCCGTCTTCTTCGAACTGTACCTTTATAGTTACTACGCTCACATGTCCATTGACGTACGCAAAGAGTGGGTTGCAAGCGTTTGTATCCACTTTGGGCTACTTTTGCACCCTGAAACGTGAAACCATCGGGAGGAATTTCTATGTGTGTTTAGGAAAGCACTGATAGGTTTGAGAACTGTATTTATAAAAACTCCAAACGTATTATTGTGTTTCGCAAGCACTTTCGTCGGAAGACCTATTCGAGAATTGTTTGCTCTATTATCTCAGCTTCTATAGGAATATTCAGGTTTTCTTCTTTAACGTTTCATCTTTTGTCTTCTGAGGTTCTTTCTTTTTCAGCCCATAGATCATTATTGTCCTGGTATTACACCCTGAGGAGTGCCAATATAGAAAATCCTACAATAAGTATATATATATCTATAGCATTATGTATTGACTAACATTAGTCTTCTCCAGTAAACAGTGAAGTTAGTGATTGGTTCTATTACGTACTTTTATGAGATTAGATTAAATTTCGTTCTTTTCAAATTCATTTCAGCAATACGATCGTTTTCTCAGGAAGTTCTGCAGTGTATACTAATTTATTATTTTTCATTCGAAAGAAGATAACTTCCTTATCATTATTATTCAATACAGCAAATGATTTTTGACCAGAATAGGATATTTATGACACACACAGGCACTTTTCACAAATTCCAATTGGTATCGTGTATAACAGTCGCGTTGATGATTATCTGCCATCAGTAATGAAAACAACCTATTCCTTCCATATATTCTATTTCTTTGTACTCATAGGAATATCTGCTACTGACGGTACTTCTTCACCAAACAAACTTTTGAATAATGTCATTACTGAAAGCTGGTATGAGAAAGGATTTTCTGCAATAGCGATGTTGCCTCAGCCCTCCTGATTGCACTGTTATGATATAGAATAGGTTCTATACGCTGTGTATTTATCTGACCTACTTTTTCACCTCTAAATTCTATATCTTCAGGAAGTGTTTCAATATGTTTAGTAAGAACTTTGTAATCACTCATCATATTTATAGAAAGTAAAAAGTTTTATATATAGCAAGTAGATAAGATGGATAGCCCACTACACCAAAAGCTTCATACGTTATTTGAGCTTGCAGGAATACCAAGTTTCTCTATAAACTCTTCCCTGGTCTTTTTAGGTCTTCGCGAGATTACCAGGTTCTTCTCTTTAACATTGCATCCCGAAAAGAACTAACATAAAAACTCCTATCACTATGTGATATATATTTCATTTTTATATATTTTATTCATTTTGATGAGGCAAATGTACGACTTTTATGTTTACAAGAAAAAGTTTCTTTTCTTTTTCATTTTTATTTATAAAGTCCTTATGAAATCAGCCTTTTATTATGTTAATTTCCTAAAGTTTATTAGTTGCATTACTTCAGATATAAATCTGTTTAATACATTTCTCATTTCTTATATTCTACTAGCATTCTATCCATTTAGAAATAAAGTTATATCTTGTCAACAAATCCTCAAAGATCATCATCCTTATCATACCCTTTGAAAACAAGACCATAAAGTTTTATGCTCTGTTTCTGTGTAGTGCTATAATCTATAGCTGGATAATAGAACAACTTAGTCTTTTCTTTGGTTTTCTCTCGAAAAACTCATCATACTAGGCATATCTTTACTTTTGCTCTAGTATGGTAATGCATATGTATAAGGAATGCAATCAACTGTTACTCTTTTGTCTATCTTAAAACTTTTTATTTTTAAGCTGACTGAGCAACATAATAGAACTCGCTGATAAAACTATTTCTCTTGCGCCAGAAACAAGGTACTAATGAATAATGATAATATCAAAAATATACTTTCATACTGTTCATTATTCTACTTTTTAGCTAAAAAGTAGTGATTTCTCCTTAAAAACTTAAATTGAACAGCCGAGAGATTAAAATAACAGCTCAAACACTACCTATTTATCTAATTTCCAAAAACTTTTTACTCTTGTTATTTAGAAAAATCGTTGTATCTTTGCCCCGAAAAACAACATCAGAGGACATTTTAGTCCCCTCTTTTTATAGAATATAATTTTAAAAGACCAAGTTAAAGAGTTAGTAGATAAGGCTTTAAGCAATCATCCTGAACTCTTCCTCACCGATTTAACTGTGGGTGCTGATAATACAAAGTCCGCATCACTATCGACGGCGATAAAGGTGTTTGTATAGACGATTGCATTGAGCTGAGTCGCGCTGTAGAAGGTGCTTTAGATCGTGAAACTGTAGATTTCGCTTTAGAAGTAACCTCTTTTGGTGCTACCGAACCCTTTGTAATGGAGCGCCAATACACAAAAATGCTGGTAGAACTTCACAAAATCCACAACCCTTGACGGCAAAACTCACGAAGGGACTCCTCAAAGGATTGCAAGAAGGTAAAAGCCGTTCTCGAAACCGAAACTCGCGAACCCTAAACCCGTAGGCAAGGGAAAAATCACTGTAGAGCAGCTGCGCTCACCGATATAAAAAGAAACTAAAGTAATCATTAAATTTTAATTGAACGTATATGAGATAGTCTTGAATTAATCGAATCATTCTCAGAGTTTAAAGATGATAAACTCATCAACCGCGAAACCTGTATGGCTATTTTGGAAGAAGTTTTTCCGCAATACCCTTAAAAAGAAATACAGCTCTGACGATAATTTCGATATCATTATCAACCCCGATAAAAGGCGACCCTACAAATTTTCCCGCAACCGCGTGGTGAGTGGAAGACGATGCGGTTACTAACGACAACCAGCAAATCGCCTTTCGGCAGCTCGCAAAATCGAACCCGACTTTGAAGTAGGAAGACGTTTCTGAAGAAATTAAAATTAATGACTTAGGTCGCTCGTGCTATCTTGGCATTGCGCCAAAACCTCATCTCTAAAATTCACGAATACGATAGTATGACTATCTATCAGCGTTTCAAAGACTTGATAGGTCAGTTATACGTAGCCGAAATTCACCATATCCGCCACAAAGCCATTATCTTGCTTGACGACGAAGGTAACGAAATTATCCTTCCTAAGGAAAAACAAATTCCTTCCGACTAAGAAAGGTGAGCGTGCGCGGTATCATCGAATCGGTAGAACTAAAAAGCACCAAGCCTACCATCATTATGTCGCGTACCTCTCCGGTGTTCTTAGAGCGCTTGTTTGAACAAGAAATTCCAGAGATTGCCGATGGTCTCATCACCGATTAGCAAAGTAGTGCGCATCCCTGGTGAAAAAGCCAAAGTAGCGGTAGATTCATTTGATGAGCGCATCGATGCAGTAGGGGCTTGCGTAGGAGTACGTGGTGCTCGTATCCACGGCATTGTACGTGAGTTAGGCAACGAGAATATCGATGTATTGCCATTCACTAACAACCCACAGCTGCTTATCACCCGTGTCTTAGCACCTGCACGCGTATCTTCAGTAATTATCAACGAAGAAGAAAAACGTGCCGATGTATATTTGGCTAATGAAGAAGTATCTAAAGCTATTGGTAAAATCAGGGTTTACAACGATCCGTTTGGCAAGTCAGCTTTCAGGTTATGAAATCGATGTATATCGCGAAGGAGTAAGTGAAGAGACATTGAACTTACCGAGTTCAACGATGAAATCGAGCAATGGGTGATTGAAGAGCTCCAAAAAGCGGGTCTCGACACCGCTAAAAGCGTACTCGAACTTTCTGCCGAAGGCTAATGCAACGCACCGACCTTGAAGAGGAAACTGTAAACGAGGTGCTACAAGTACTTGCTGCCGAATTTGAGTAGCAGGTAATTGGGTAGAGGTAAACAGGAATTGACAATTATCTAATTGTTAATTGCTAATTGATAATTAAAACATATATATGAGTTGAGGAAAAACAATAGAATTAACAAAGTTTTAAAGGATTTAAATATCTCTTTGGCAACAGCAGTGGAAGAACTCAAAAATACGAAAAACATTGAGAATTGAGGAGAGTTTGAACACTAAAATTACCGAAGAGGCTTTTGAGTTCCTTTCTAACAAAATTTAAAGCCGACAAAAATAAAGCGTGCGGTTTCTAAAAGAAATTGTAGAAGATAAGCGCAAAGAGCGTGAAGCTATCCGTATGGAGCAAGAAAAGGAAAACCAAGAAAAACGCAAGCAACAAGAACAGGAAGTAATTCGTGCAAAGCTCAATTGGCAGGACTCAAACCTGTGGGCAAAATTGACCTTGAAGGGGGTAAAAAGAGGGACAGTTCCTGCTGAAACTCCTCAAAAGCCCGAGGTTGAGAACACTCCTTCTACCCTATGAGAAGCCCGTAGTGGCAACAAAAAGCAGAGGTAACCTCTCCTGCCGAAAGTTGTTAAAAACAACGAAAAATAAAGATCCACATCCACAAAGACCAAAAAGACATCAAAAGAAAGAATCCCTAAACCCGACGCTCATAAAAACTGTTTTATCAAAACCCTCTGATGCAAACCACTACCCTGCCCTAAGAAAAGGAACAACAACACTCCCAAACCTAAAGAAGAACCTACTCCTGAAATTCCTATTGGTGTGATTTGGGCAATACCCACAAAAACTTACCGGTCCCTAAAGTGGTGGGTGAAAATCGACCTAGCCAATTTCGAGAAAAAGAAGAAAAAACGCAACGCAACCGTCATAAAGACAAAGAAAAAGAGGCTCAAACTACTAATGAGTACTATTGGGGCTGCCGACAGCGAAAACGCAAAACGCAAACGCACTGCAAAGATGAAGTGAGATGTAACCAAAGGTGGCGACACTGCTGAAAAAGAAAAGAAAAGCAAGATTATTACCAAAATAGGACCTACTGAAGAAGAGGTACAAAAACAAGTGCGCGAAACCCTCGAACGCTTGCAGGAAAACGTACCAAATCTAAAAGGGCTAAATACCGCAAAGAAAAACAGAAACCACCGCCAAAAAGCGAGACAAGAACTCGCAGAACAAGAACAACAGAAAAATCTTAAAAGTAACCGAGTTCGTTACCGTAAACGAATTGGCTACAATGATGGATGTGCCTATCAACAAGGTTATTGGTGCTTGTATGTCACTCCGGCATTATGGTTACTATGAACCAGCGTCTTGATGCTGAAAACCCTCTCTATCGTAGCCGATGAGATTTGGTTATGAAGTAGAGTTTGCAACAGCCAACATTGAAGGAGGCTATCCATACTGAAGAAGATCAACCTGAAGATTTAGTGCCTCGTGCGCCTATCGCTAACCGTAATGGGTCACGTAGACCACGGTAAAACTTCACTCTCGACTACATCTGTAAAAAGAAAATGTGATTGCGGGTGAAAGTGGTGGTATTACTCAGCACATAGGAGCTTACGGGTGAAGCTCGAAAGCGGTGAGCGCATTACTTTCCTCGATACTCCCTGGTCACGAAGCCTTTACCGCTATCGTGCTCGTGGTACCAAAGTAACTGACATCGCTATCATTGTAGTAGCTGCCGATGACGATGTGATGCCACAAACCAAAGGGGCAATCAGTCACGCTCAAGCGGCAGGAGTGCCTATCATCTTTTGCTATCAACAAGATTGACAAACCTAATGCTAACCCCGATAAAATTAAAGAACGCTTGGCAGGGTGTAAACCTACTCGTGGAAGAATGGGGTGGTAAAATACAATCACGGGACATCTCAGGCTAAACAAGGTATTGGTGTTTCTGAACTATTGGAAAAAGTACTCTTAGAAGCTGAAATCCTTGAACTAAAAGCAAAACCCCTAACAAGCCTCGCTGTAGGTACTGTAGTAGAAGCTGCTCTAGACAAAGGTCGTGGTTATGTATCTCACGTACTCGTAGAATCAGGAACTTTGCGCGTAGGTGATTATGTACTTGCAGGTACTAACTCGGTAAAATACGCGCTATGCACGATGAGCGCGGTAGAAAGGTGAAAAGAAGCAGGATCCCTTCTACTCCCTATCTCTATCTTAGACCGATGGTGCTCCTCAAGCAGGTGATAAGTTCTACGTATTTGAAGATGAGAAAGAAGCTAAACAAACTAGTGGCCAAAACTGCGCTCAGTTACAACGCGAACAATCGAGTGCGTACACGGCGCCACATCACCCTCCGACGAGATTGGACGACGCATTGCCCTCGGCGATTTCAAACAGTTGAACATCATCCCCAAAGGGACGTAGATGGCTCAGTAGAAGCGCTCACCGATTCATTCCTAAAAACTCTCTACCGAAGAAATTCAAGTATCTATCATTCACAAGGTGTGGGTGCTACTCACCGAATCAGATGTATTGCTGGCTTCAGCCTCTGATGCGATTATCATTGGTTTCCAACGTTCGCCCAATGACCAATGCACGTGCTGGCAGAAAAAGAATCTATCGATATCCGTACCTACTCTATCATCTACGATGCTATCAACGATTTGAAAGACGCGATGGAAGGTATGCTTTCACCAGTGTTCAAGGAAGAGGTTACTGGTACTGTAGAAATACGCGAACTCTTCAAGATTTCTAAAGTAGGAACCATTGCGGGCTGTATGGTAAACCGATGGTAAAATCTACCGCAACTCTAAGGTACGCCTATTACGCGAGAATGTGGTGATTTATACCGGCGAACTTTCTTACCTCAAGCGTTTTCAAAGACGACGTAAAAGAAGTGAGCAAAGTTATGATTGCGGTTTGCAAATTAAGAACTACAACGATATCCACGAAGGGTGATGTAATAGAAGCCTTCCAAGAAGGTTGCCGTTAAAAAGACTCTTAAATAATAGAATCATAAATAACTAATAAAAAGCTGTTTTAAACGATGTTTAAAACAGCTATAACTAATCTTCTCAAAAATGCCTCTTTGCAGTGTTCGGCAATGGTGATGCGCTGTTGCCAAATACTACTTGGTTGCGCTCTACCACTTCCACTTTCATCTAAGGCTACAATAAACGAGCGATGTACGCGCATAAATTGTTCAGGAGGTAAATCTTCTTCTAATTTCTAAACTCATCAGGGTGGTAATAGGGGGTGTATCGCCGATGAGGTATATTCTCACATAATCTTTTAGGCTTTCTATATAAAGAATGTCGCTATAAAGCACCTTCACTTGCTTGTAATCGGTTTTTAGGAACTATATAATCAGGTACTTCGGTGAGTTGAGGGGCAGCAGTAGTTTCGGCGAGAAGCAAGGCTTTTTCTACTGTTTCAAAAACTCAGGTAATCAAAAGGTTTCGCAGCAAATAGCCTATCGCATTTGCTACTGCCCTTCTAAGGCATACTGATCGAGCTGTGGTAAAGACGATTTTAGAAGCGTGGGAGCTTTTTAGAGAGTTGCAAACCATTGAGTTCTGGCATCTGTATATCCATATAGATAAGCTCGGGAGCTGGGTGGTTGTGCAGAAATTGCAATACCTCCCATGGCATTGCTAGACTTCCCATAAGTTGCAAGGAAGGAGTTTTCTTCACATAACTCTCTAAAGGAGACAGAAGCGCCATAGGCTCATCATCTACTATAATACACGTAAGCGGTTGCATATTCGTTTTAGAAAGGATAGTTGATACCAAAATTAAAACACCGTTTTCTTTTATTCTGAATTTCTTTATCCAGCGATCACCTATAGGTTCCAGCAGGATCATGGGTAGGGATACCCATATCGAGGCGGATAACAAAAGAATTGAAATCATAACGCAAGCCTAAACCTGTACTCAATCGCCTACATCTTTCAGCGATGAAAAGATCCTTAAATTTATTTTTCTTCAAAGGTGTGTTATCGGCAACATTCCATATATTCCCCACATCGGTGAAAAGTGCGCCTTTTGAGTGCCCCTAAAATAGGAAAAACGATATTCAAGATTTGAGGTAATCTTCATATTTGGCTCCTCGTTGTAATCCAAAATCGACTGACTAGATCCCTGACGAAAACGATAGGGCTTTTCCACCCCGCGGTTATCGGTAGTACCTCCGCAAAAATAACTCTGCATGAGAAGGGTATATTATCGGAATTACCATACGGATTGCCACTCCTAAGAACGAACGAAATGCCAAAGAACTCTGTTTTGCCCAATAGGAAAGTGTTTGATAAAATCGACCTCAGCTTTTGGCATATTGGGCATATTCCACCCCAAAGAGTTTATTTTGGTACTTCCTCGGTATTCACCACTTTATAAGTAGCAGTTAAAGCATTGAGCAAACTGCCTGCTCCTTCTATTCTGAAGCGAAGTTGAGAGAGATGTGCGTTCAAAAACTGCGATTTGCTATTGATGATATAAGTAAAACTACTCGCCACGATAAAGTCGTTGTTAGTAATACGGTTATATCGCTCCAAAATACCAAATAAAGGCAATACATCATCAGGTTGACAGTTGATTGTTCGATTAAAAATATCTTCTAAGAATTTGAATGTACCTTCGCTGGGGTAAGATTTCCTCACGCGTCTACATATTGGCTGCCTAAGCTACATTTGCGAGCAATATCGTTCAGTTTTTCATAGGTACTTTGGTAGATATTGAGTTACAGGGTTGATATTGTTCATGTACTGTACGTTTATCAAATCGAAAATCACTCTTCTTTCTTTTTGGTTGCAGGGGGTTCCACATGGCGCAATAAGCCCAAGTAGTGCGTTTGTCAAGCCCTCATATTAGTTTGGTAATTTCATCCCTCCTTGCAAAATAGTTTGAGGGTCATAGTACGGAGAATGAGCTTTACGAGTATTCAGTGGGAAAAACGATAGGGGAAAATGAGGCGGATATCACCACTCACTCCGAGGTATTGAGCGCGTATCCTTAAGCGTAGGCTGTGAGAGCAAAAAGTACTTGAAGTTCAGCTTCTAAAGAGTTTCAGCCCCTCTAAACAAGTTGCGCGCTGCAAACGAAGTGTCTATCCCAAAACCAATGGCTTCAATTTCCGAACGTTTAATCTCATTGGTGAGGCGCGGTGAAAAATTTATCCATAGACGATAGATAGATATTCGCATCGAGTTTGTTTTGCAGGGGTATCATTACGGCGTATTTTAAACTCCGCATTAGGATAGTGGAACACGCGTAGGTTATTGAACTGACGATAGGTATTGCCGCGCTCCATATCGGAGTAGACCGCCCCTTTTTCGCAGCCCCTGTAGCGTGGTACAACACGCGCGCGACGATAGCGGAGTTTGCCTTTGTAATAAACTAAGCATATCGCGGTACTGCAAAAGAGTCCAAAGTACTCTGTATCTACTTTGTTGTCGTAATCGGTATAGAGGCGTATTTTATTGATGTGATATTACTTTGTATTTTTGTAGTTAGTAATCACATCGCCATCGCGTTCTATAAGGTCGCCCATATCGGTGGTTACCTGCAATTTAGTATCTTTTTGGGCGTAACTGTATCACGCACAATTTGGAAGTTGATAGAACTCTGCTGAAAGGTGTAAAAACCATTGTTGCGAAAGAGTTCTGCAGGCGTGAACGCTCGTTGCTAAAATCGCTTCAAGCTGATAAGGCGCCTGATTTGAGGAAAGTTTTTGATTTGTGCAATTGGTAAAACCAGAATCAATTTCGCGAAGTGGATTTTTCGTTTTGAGGCTATCCAAATAGTAACGCTCGCCCCGTAGTGATGTAGTATCCACTTTGGCTGCTGTTTTTCCTCTTTAGGGAAGGATAAAAATGCTATCAGTTACTTTGTTGTTGAAATAGCCTATACTCCGCGATACGCTCCCAATTGTTTGGCAGATTTATGTACGCGGGCTGTATCAAGCACGGCAGGAGCTTCGCCTATACGTTGCAATTGGTGGTCGATACCCGATACTAAAAACGATTTCTGGAGCCTACCCACCTGTTTTTCGGACAAGAGTCCTTTCGAGAAAAACGATGCCAACGCGGGTGTGTGTCAATCCATTAGAGCAAAGTCTTTTTCAGCATTAGGATTGCCCAAATTGTAGATATACAAACTAATGGGCATTCCTAAAAATATACTGAATTAGGCTTTTTGTAACACAAAATTGTTTATCTTTGCATCGTCGGTTTAGTGCCATTCACGCACACGAGATTTTCTCTGAGCAAAAATGGCGGTCTTTAGGCACGACGCTTGGTAGCATCACACGCGCTGAGTGCAATGGTCAAGACAGGTAGTATACCGATAAAGGCTTTAGTGGGAACGCGTATTTCTCTACAAGTTTTTGTTTTTAGGCTCAAAAATACACAATTATTTTTATGCTTAGCAAAAATCAACTCAAATTAATTCAGAAACTACAACAGAAAAATACTCGCAACGAGCTGAATCTCTTTTTATAGTAGAGGGAGACATCGTGGAATTTCTGCAAGCAGGCTGCACCGATTAGAACTGCTCATAGCCACCGAAGTGTTTAGGCGAGTTCTTAGCCATCACCCTATCACGCTGGTGAGCAAAGAGGAATTGAGGAAAGGTAAGCGCCTGAAAACCCTGATGAAGGTTTCCGGCACTCAACGCAAACACAAGGGCATACTGCAGAGAGGGTAATCCTCGCTGGACAACAGTGCAAGGCCCCTGTGCAATTTGGGCACACTGATACGCCTCTGCGACTGGTTTGGTATCGAAACTTTGCTCTGCAACACCCAAACCGTAGATTGCTATAACCCCAAAAGTAGTGCAAGCCACTATGGGTTCACTTAGCCGTGTATCGGTGCATTACGTAGATTTAGCGGGATTTTTGGCTGCTTATAGTCTGCCCGTATATGTAATGGATTTAGAAGGTGAGCCCCTCTACACTACCGAATTTCCCGAGTGCATACTTATCTTAGGCAATGAAGCCAATGGGATAACCCCGAAGTGCGTGCCTTAGCGAATAAAGCAATCACTATTCCGCGTTTTAGCAAACACCAACAAACAGAAAGCCTAAATGTGGCAATGGCAGGAGCGATTGTTTTTGAAAGTAAGGTAAGAGGCAACAATTAACAATTAACAATTAACAGGTAGAAATATGATAGAATTACTATTTTTAGTTGTTTTTGCGATATGTTTTATACTAATATTGCGCAAATTTGTACCTATATGGCAGATTATCATAGCAGAATTTTTATCTTGTTACATTTTTACTATTCCTTTTATTTTCAGGAGAGAACACCCTATTGCAAAGCAATTGACCTCGCTGGACTTGAAAGTTATGAATTTGTTGCTTCCAAATACCGACTGATATATATGATATTTTTGTGTTGTATCATATTTCCCTGCTACTACTTTGGTTTCGCAAATCAGCTTTGCCCCCACTAATTTTTAGCATTGGGATTGTGTGTGCTTTATATAGGGTTGTTTTTAACGGGATACTCATCTTGCCAACTTTGAAGGCTCACAAGAAGGTGCTGGAATCTTAGCTTGCTTTCCTGCTTTCAGTCTGTTATTAGGTTTAGGCATCATCATTCGCACGCTCTACGATTTGCCTAAAAACCTATCTTTTTAGTTCTTCTAAATACCAATGGCTCAACCAGCTAAACGAAAAACTCTCTACCAAAAAGTGCTCTGTTTTGCTCCTCGGTAATAGCTATATTGCCTGTGTTTGTGCTCATTACCTTAATCCTGATGCTCTTTGGAGATGATTACGATGCTGTGAGTAAAGCACTGACCGAGACTACTACTTGGGGGTTCTCTCAGCGACCACCCGCCGCATTTACCCCACAAGGGCATTACCTTTGCACGGTAGCTGCCTGCAGGGAGTCCGCAATTAGTAAAACCTTTGCGCTGGGGAATACGGGGCAAGCAGCGCATTATCGTAAACCGACAGTTGCAAATTGCCAACGCTTTTGAGAGAACTCATCGCCGACCTCTCCCCTACCCTACACCGCTTTATACGCAAGAACTACGACCGCTATGGCTACGACCTCTCTAAAAATCAAAAACCCGCTGGGCTTCCAACCTCACTTATATACTGATGAAAGCCTTTAGAATGGGGATTCCTACTTTGCTTTATACACCTTTTGCTTGACCAGAGGAGAAGATTAGGAGACAGTATTCTTTACAATTAACAATTAATAATTAACAATGGACGAGACAACAATGAAGAGGTTAGAGGATAGGGTGTAAAGATTTAATTATCAATTATTAAGTATAGTTGATAGAAATATTGGAAATAAAGAATAGTTAAGTTTTGTATATATTAAAAAAGTAGTATCTTTGCAACGCAAAACAGATTAAAATCGTTTTTGATGGTGGTGACGGACTTCGGGTCTCTATACGCACACACCGGGAGAGCAAATTGATGGTAATTCAATTTGCCTCCTAGTTATTCAGCCCTATCTGTTTTGTAATAATTGATAATTCGCCAATTTTGGTTTATTATTAGGAAAGTTAAGGCAATAAGAACCACCGCTGAGCGAGTAAATGTACAGCGGTGGTTTTTGATGATATTACTAAACACCTGATGTCTGACATTTTATGCCTGATGTCTGACACCTGATACTTGATACCTAATTATGGTTTAGCAATATAAGACTCGCATAATCAAAGAGTGCTATGAAAGTGATCAAATTATTTACCTTTTACTAAGTTTTTAGCTTTTTCAAATTCTTCGCTCGTTGAGACTTTGTTTATATAATTCATTCACTAACCAAAGTCCACTTTCTAATCTTTTCATTAGGAGAATAACTACCTAACCAATTTTCAGAAGGTTTTACTTTCTCCTGCTTTTGCAGCGATTAGAAAGAGTAGAAATGATTCTGCTCTCCCAGAAAAGTCGGTCGTTTTTAGTTTTTACTTCAAATACTACAAAAAGAGAGGTTTTGTTGTATATATTCACTAATTCGCTTTTCTAAAGCCTTTTCAAAATTTACATCCAGCAAGTGAGTATATTTTTGTTTACCTTCCCTTGAGGTAGTATCGTATTCCCATTTTTCAGCATAAGGATGATGAGGATCATCTTTACGCAACAGACTACGCCCTATTTTTTTCTAAAAAAATACTTCTATTCTTATTCTCTTTTACAAAAATGTTGTTTTAAGCGAGAATAGAGTTGGTTATCTCCTGTATGGGTACTACTCTGATGATTCTATCACAATCATTAAATTTTTCACCTTTCTCAAAGATGATATAAATACCATTAGTAGGAATTTCATTCTTATTGCTTCAAAAGGGAAAAGTAAAACGCTTTTGTGCGTTAAATAACTGATGTAATTGTAGTGCTAATAAGTTCATTTTAAGCTGTTTTATTCGTTAGAAACTGTAGCCGTTCACCTATTTTCATTCCTTTTAAGGGAGTTCGAGATGTTTTAGGTGAGATTGGATAGGTGTGGAGGTAGTTTTCTCCCTGCCAAAATCACAAAGTATCTTTTCTAATTGTCACTTGTTTAAGTTGCTCCACTACTTTTTACCCCATTCTAGTTCTTTCCTTTTTACTCATAGTGTTGAGAGTAAGGTTATATGGGGCGGTTACTTTATCAAGGGAGCAGATGATGTAGTGCTGATAATATGTAAATAACATCGGGTTTTAGTTTTTAGCATAAGCTAAACTTTACAAATAAAAGGGCTTTGGTATAGCTCCTCTGCTTGCATAGGCTGAGGAGCTTTTTGAAACACAAGAGATTAGTACTATCATAAACTAATAAGTATCTATTATTTTAACTCATTTATAATTTTACGACCAAATTGCTGGAGTATTCCAAGTATCTTGATAGTCTATTTCAAATTCCTCAGCGATTTTTCTTAAAAGCTTCCTTGACTGTTCCCTCGTAGCTGATTTCCACAAATAAGAGTATTATTTTTGTTTATATACAAACAATCTTCTCCTCCCACGATAGCATTAGGGTCTCCCAATGTGTCAAGTATCTTTTTAGCAAACCATTCTATGCCATTTTCAACGGCTGTATCTTGATGAAATTTAAGCCCGTTTTCACCTGCTATTTTATGCAAAATTGCGGTAGTTACTTTTTGTTTTACATATGCTTCTACAGCATTATTGTCATACAAAACCACTATATATTTCCCTTTAGCTGCTATTTCTTTATATTTTTCATTGTACAAATATTTATTTTTCTTTCTTCCTTTCTTTTTGCTTGTACCAAATAGGGGCTCCCAATAAGGTTGCACCTATTTTTGTGTTCTACCCTCTGGCGAGAAGTAGGCACTCCTATTCTGCGAGAGGCTTTACTGCGGAGTGCTGTAAGTCCTACAGCACGTTTCCACGAAAAAGAGAATCCTGTTCCTTTTAAAATACTGCTAAATAGTCCCATAAGTTGATTATTTATATAACTTTGCCCTAAGTTTGGAACTCAGGCAAAGTTGAAAAAGTAATGTATTGCTATTATACTAATTTTTAATGAGTCGTGACAATACGCCGCCTTTCTTTTATTTTTCTTTGGCTTTACAGGCTTTTCCATTCTTTTCGGCTATAGCTTTTTCCTTCTTTGGTACGAAGGTCTACTTACCGTCAGCTTTTCTTTTTACCCCGCTTGAAGCTGTAGTTTTCTTATCGGATTTTTAGCTGCCTTTTTCTTTTTCTTTTTAGCAGCTTCACGAGCTTTTTGCTCTTTCTACCATTTCTTTGTATTCAGTAGTTCTTTTTATCTACTTTTCCAGTTGCTGTTTTTAAGTGCCATAGTTTAAAAAAAATTGAGGTTATACATGTAGGGCTTCGATCTCTAAATCATCAGCTTCTTCTACAAAATCGTCAAACAATCCGCTTGCTTTTTCATCATCTATGCCCTAGTAGTTCAGCAAAAAGCAAAAATAGTTTTTCCATCTCATCGGCGGTAATCACACCATCGGATGCTAATACTTGCAAACCATAAGCAATGTAGCTTCTTTTTCACCAGCTTTCACAGCTTTTAGCAGCTTCCTCGAGATAAGCATCAAAAATCGTCATCACTGAGTTTTTCTATTTTTGAAAGCTGCTTCTACTTCTTTTCTAAGTCTTTGAGTTCGAGTTCTTCAGCCAAATCGGCTACGCATTCTTGTGCAATCTCATCGTAAGCTCCTTGTGCAGTTGCAGCAGCAGCGATAGAAAGGGCAATAGTTTTCGATTTAATTCCCATAATATTAGAATTTTTAAATGTTAAAAATATTTTTATTTAAGTACAATAAACTCCACATCTATTTTCATCGGAGTTAGGGTTATTAGTGCTTTTCTGTTTGCTACTTCGAAAAACCTTTATAAATGGGGCGACTCTACTTTTGTCCTTCCTCAGAAAGAGGAGAGTTTGAGTCAGCTAGCAGGTTTTTCTGTTATTAGCTATCATAGGCAATTCCTGCTAAGGTGCTAACAATACAATCCACACACCCAAAAAGGAATTCCTTTTCACCACCTTCATAAGTGATTGCATACCCTACTTTGTAATTAGGGTCGGTCTTAGGAAAGGTCGCCTACTTGAGCTGTGATGCCATATTGTTCAGCTTTTTGTTGTAGTTTAGCAAGGCTGGGAGCTGTCCACATTTTGCAGAAAGCAATTTTGTGCCTTTTACTTTTAACCATTCACCATCTTGAGTAAAGCAAAGCTTGGTCTTTTTCAAACCATTCATTTCCTACTTTTTCTCAGCCTCAAGGTCTTTAGTAGTGTAGAATAGTTCAATACCTGCATCGGGACATACACTACTGCGAATATTTGTTTTAACTCATTTAAAGGGTTGTACTAGGGTACATTTCAAATAAGCAATAATACCAAGGGGCTGTTCTGTTCTGTGTTCTTCCTGTTACAAGAGCTTTTGCCATTTTATTTCTTTGTTTAGTGTTAGTATGTTTTAGTGTTTAAAGAGAGTGCCTAAAAATAGACACTCTCTTAGAAATCAGTTCTTATCGCAAAGCTTCAATTACTTTTTTCCCGAACTGTTGAGTGTTCCAAGCCTCGTCATAATTAATTTTGTACTTAGCAGCTACGGTGCGCAAACCTTCTTTAGTACTGCCTTCAAATTTGCTTCCACAGATAACGGTACCTTTGGCATCGGTATACACACAATAAGTTTCATCGGCAATAGCAGGAGCTCCACCTCCAAGGGCATCAATTAATTTTTGCCAAACTGACGAGTATTCCAAGATTCGTCATGCTTGAAGTTGTTTTTCATCAGCGATTTGGCGCAAAGCACCTTTAGCATTTTCGTAGCGGTCGTACACGTCGATAGACTTGTTGTCGTAGATAGCCACGATATACAAATCAGTAGCTACCAATTCTTTGTATTGCTTAATCATATTATAAAAATTTTAAAATTGTTTACTTGTTTATTTTTCTTGCCTTTTCATGAGCAAGACTTTCTTTAGAACGCTCTATTTGTTTTTGAGACTTTCGATAGCACGAGTCGTGAGAAGCGGCTTTATCTACTTTAGTCTTTTTATAAGCGGCTTTACTACTAGGAGAAAAGCTTTTCTTTTGCCATATCACCGTAATAAGCATTGTCCTTTTTCTTATTTTCTTTCTCTTTGTCTAATCGCGCTCTGAGGGTCGATAATTTGTTTTCTGTAATATTCTACTGACATTATTTATTGTTTTTGGTTTCTATTCATTATCTTTTTCAGCGGCAAAAAGTATAATCGCTCCATACGAAATCAATTTTGTACAATTGTGTATAAATTTCTTTCAAATGTACAACTTTGTACAGCATTGGTATTTTTAGTGTATATTTGCCCCTCAATTATAAATACTTGACGTGGAAAATGACAAACGATTTAGCTACTGATAACGCTTATAAACAACACATTAACCGCTTACAAAACAGAAGTAAACCCGCTCCTTTGGAAAAACAGTTACTTCTATAGCCGATTTTGAAGAGTATCGGAAGAAACACGTCTATCTACCCAAACCTTGCGCCGCTTTTTTGGGAAAAATTGACAAGGAGAAACAACTAAGTATTACAAGTTTAAACATGTTGTGTAACTACATTGGTTTTTGCTGACTGGCAGAGCTTTTTGTAACAACACAACCCCTGCTCCCCACACAACTGCGTGAGGTTATCAACTCTTTCTACGACACTATTGCCTTCTCAGGCGCGAGTTTTTTGACGTTAAACTGCGTGACACTCACGAGGCTTACGCTCCTATCATTTGAACGAGTTTACCTTATGCTTATTCGTTCTTGGAACGCTATAAGAACACTCCAAAAATCACTCAGTCGCTTTACCCTTGGTTTCCCGTACTACGATTATGCGGCTCAAGCGAGTTATGTTCACACCTCATCGAAACCTATCTCGCCACTCAACCTTTGGAGCATTTGAGAGTGTGCCAGAATTCTTTTCTAGCGTACGGTGTGTTTTTGCAGTACGAAATGGAGGGCAGGTTTTGTAGAAAATATACTACAGAAGCTGATAAATACATTGAATCGGTATGGCGAGATTATCCTGATGGTTTCTTTCATTACCCTGAAACGCGTTATACCATAGCCAAAGTAGTATTGCTTACTTGAACAACAATGAACAAGAAGCGATTCGCGTGGCTGAAGCTGCTTTACATCGCAACCTACGCGCCAAACCCCTTACACGTGTTTGATGAGAAGTTTACACTCCTGATATTCTCATTTCTAAACTGTGTAATGCCCTTATATGGATGGGGAAAGTGGATTTTGCAATGAGATTTATAGTACTTTTTGAGCGAAGAACTTTTTCTAACGAAAGATCCTGTAGAAAAATATGTCGCAGCGTTTTGTATATGAGCGCGACACTCAATTTGCTGCCCAAACGAGTGGATATGTTGCGTTTTGTTTGACCTTGCTATTCCTGAGCTTGTTTCTAAACGTCAGCCACATTGGAAAAACGAGGGTATATAAGAAATTCAGCAACTTCTCGTCGATTTGAAGCGCTGTAAAAAGGAGAGTTAAGCAAGCGTTTGACTTTAAAAAGAGCGCTTGCGCACCCTGCTAAACAAACAAACTTTGAGGGGTTATAGAAAATTTGATACAACTATTTCAATAAAAATAAATCTGTTTTGAAGAATTTGTTGTGTGTGGGCGTCACAAAAACGCCCTCACCTAACTATACTACAAAAAGTGATTGATAATCAGAGTAGTCAACTTTGCCAAGGTCGTAGCACGACGAGCAATTAAAAACTTTGGCAGTATAGCATTTTTCTTACTTCTTATCTCTTACCTAAACTAAACTCCTGTATAGTTCTCAGGGGTGATAACTTTTAGTTCTGCTTTTACATCTTCACTTACTCCAAAGGTATCAATGAAAAGTTGCTGATAGTCTCGGCTGTGATAGCGGTATTGGTGCGCGTGAGGGCTTTGAGGCTTCATAGGGGTTAGGGATAACCTTCACGACGCAAAAATCGTTTGGATAGCCTCGCTACTACTGCCCAATGGTCTTGTAAATCTTCGCGGATTTTTATCTTCGTTTAAAAAGGTTTATTGAGCCCTTTGAGGGTAGATTGCAGGGGCTATGAGTATATGACCAAAAGGCACCCCTACATTGCGCAATACTGTACTATCGGTGAGGTCGCGCTGTAGGCGAGAAATAGGGCACTCGCCGATAAATGCTCTAAAAGAGCGTTGGCAATACCTAAATTACCTTCAGAGTTTTCAAAAATCAATAGGATTTACCTTATGAGGCATAGCCAGAAGAGCCTACCTCGCCTGCTTTAATCTGTTGTTTGAAGTAATCCATAGAGACATACGTCCAAATATCGCGATTCAAATCGATGAGAATCGTATTGATGCGTTTGAGAGCATCAAAAAGAGCAGCTAAAATGATCGTCATGTTCAATTTGGGTAGTAGGGAATAGAGTGGTGTAATACCCAATATTTCTACTAAGCGGGTGCCGAAAAGCCTTCCAATCGATATTAGGATAGGCTACTTTATGAGCGTTGTAGTTACCGGTAGCGCTCCCCAAATTTGGCAGCATAAGGCACTGCGATAAGGGTTTTGTAACTGCTGTTCCATACGAACGACAAACACCTCGAATTTGCTTGCCTAAACGCGTAGGAGATGCCGGCTGACCGGGTGCGTACGCAACAATGGCACCTCTTTCCATTGGACTACTAAATTTCTCAGTTTGCTGAGTAATTGCTCTAAAGCGAGGCAAATACACTTGTTGTACAGCTTCCTTGATGCTAAGCGGAATAGCGGTATTGTTGATATCTCTGGGAGGTGAGACCAAAGTGGATAAACTCCTTATAGGCTTGCAGTTGCAAATAATCAAAAAGCCTCTTTAATGAAATATTCTACCGCTTTTCACATCGTGATTGGTAGTTTGTTCTATTTCTTTTTACTTCTTAGAGCTTCCTCTTCGGTGAGAATTTTCTGCAGAGTTTTTCTCAAATCAGTATATTTTTCCCTAGGGAAATCGGCGAGTTGAGGCAAGGGGAGTTCACATAGAGCGATGAAAGTACTCTACTCCACTTTGCACGATAACGAATAAGTGCCATTTCGGAAAAGAAGGCACAAAGGAGATCGTTTTATCAGCATAACGACCATCGATGGGAGAAATTGCTTTGAGCATAGTTTGTTAGGTGTTAGGGGTCAGTTTTTAGGTGTTAGGGTGTGTAATAGTCGGGTGAGTTTGATAGCCAAATCGGTGAAAATAACTTTGCCATTGCCGTTTGCGCTCTACGTGTAACTGGGCTTCTTCGAGGAGGTTGTGTATTGCCTCGATATTGTTGCCGTGAATAAAAGGGGCAAAATTTGGCAAGCTGAAAAGTAGGGTCGGCAAGTGCATATACACCAAACTAGAGGCAGTGTAGTTCAGCAGAAATGCCTGACGGAATACCTCAGCGCAGTACTGCAAAAAGCTGTTTTTGCGCCTCACGCCCTACCGTATTGATTTCTCGCTCCACCTGCAAGAGCCCTTGTATAGAGGCTTTGCTGCCACGCGCGACGGTAGGCATCGCACCCACGCAATAAACCAACGTTCAAAAAGTAGTTTCTTCGCTTTCTTTGTTTTCCATCAGTTGGAGGCTTTGTTGAAGTTTTCCTGAGCGCGTAGGGGCTATTTTAGTTGCTTCGGCATCAGCCAAAACCACGTGCGATGAGTGCTTCCTTTGATAGCTTTCTCACTGAGTGGCGGAAAGCGCAGAATTTGGCAACATGATTTGATAGTGTCTAACAAGGCATTTTCATCTTCTACCACCAAGAGAAAGACCGTTTTATCGGCGGGTTCTTCAAGGAGTTTGAGAAGCTTGTTAGAGGCTTCGGGATTCATCTTCTCTGCCATCCAGATAATCATCATCTTATAGCCCCCTTCAAATGATTTCAGTGCTAATTTATTGGTAATCTCTTTAGCCTCGTTTACCCCCTATGTTGGCTTGTTTTTTCAATTCCAAAGAACACAAGCCAATCGAAAAGAGAGAACCATAGGGCTGTTCTTTTTACAAAAAGTGCGCCATTCGTCCATAAAGAGCGAGCTAATAGGGTCTTTTTCACCTTGTCATTAGTCGCTGTAGGGAAAGCAAAATGAAGGTCGGGGTGAGCGAGTTGGGCGCATTGATTCTTTGCTTTAGGGGTTATCGTGCGAAAGAATGAGAGTTGCGTGAGGCAATTGCCATTGGCAGTCCTCCTTGTCCTTCGCTTGCAACAAATAACTGAGCGTGTGGAATGCGACCTGCTTCCACACTGGCTTGCAAATAGTTTTTATAGTGTCATATCCTAAAATATTGTCCATTGTTTAAGAAGGGGTCAGGGTTAGAGTGTCAGGTTTTAGGGGTTGAGTAGATTTTAGTAAAGCAAGGAGCAAGAAAAATAATACGGCTCCTAACAAAAATAGCATTGTACCAAAAGTGAATTACAAAACTATTTTTCTCAAAAATATATATTGTTGTACCAAACGTATTATCCAAAATAACGAGGTTGCCAAGCAAGAAAAACTTTTCCCTAAATGGGTAGTGAGAGATTCGTTAGTGAAAACAACAGTCCACAAACAATTGCTACTGCTACAAAATAATAGATTATTTGTATATTGAGGACTAATTCCACGATTAGCAAAACTGAGTTTTTACTTCTTTGTTCCATTTGAAAAGTCTCCAAAACAACAAATGGAAGACAGCAAAAACAAATTATAAAATCCTAAAAAGATAATAACGCTGTACATACATAATATTTTATTCTTGTTGCGACTTTTCTTCTAAAAGCACTTGGTTAAAACTGCTTACTCTGCTGCGGTCTTGCTGGGTGATAATGGTATAGACAGCCCACGGAATCATGCAAAATAGCCTCCTAATACAATGTAATTCTTTCCTGCAAAAAGCATAGATAGAGCAGGCACTCCCAAAATGAGAATAGCTAAGGCTACTATTTGCCCCTATTTTTGAGGGTTTGGCGCGAAAATCGTTGGGCTCATAGGTAAAACGGCGATTGCAGTTAGGGCAAACAAGTGATTTTTCTTCCCCTCTCGCATCGCAAATTCCACACGGTCAGTAGCTTCTGTAGTGCAGAACAGTTCTTCAGCGCAATGTTTGCATTTGGTATATACTTTCATTTTTTACTTTTTAAAAAGTTCTGAATGTGAGCCTAAACGGGTAAGAACAATTCTCTTTTTGTTCTTCATCATATTGTAGCCAAATAATGAGTAAATCTGGCTCTATATGACATTCTAAAATGACCTTTGTATTTTCCTGTTAAAAATGGGCTTTCATTTTTAGAGGTAACTGTTCTACACCTCAATTCTTAATTGTTTAATAGTATCATCTATCTTAGCTATTTTCACCTTATCATTCAAAAACTTCTATAATCCTTCTTAAAACTTGTAGAAGAGAACAACTGATACTATACTCATCTTCTTTTTAGTTTCTGTAGACTCCATAATCTTAGTTTTTAAGAACGATAAAAACGCATCAACATCATCAAAAAAGTGTATCTTTGTCGCTTTATCAATCTTTCTGCTTCAGCCATAGCTTCTTTGGTTTTCTTGATTAGGAATCTCTTTCTCTTCCTTCTTTAATTTTTAACATCAACAATATTAAAGTTAAGACTTTTTAAGGATATTCATAGCATTTTCCAAAGAAATACCTTGTGGAGGAGTGGTTAAATTGCATTCTTATCTTTTTATTTTTAGTTATTAGTCTTCTTCCGCATTCTCATATTTAAAAACTCAACGCAATGAGAAAGCAATGGCAAAGTACAAATAGCCCTCAGGCACTGCCCCTACTGTTTGTCCAGCAGAGTACCGCTTCTGATAGGTGCATACTCTCGGTAATGAGCATAAAGCCAATGAGTATCAGGAAGGAAAGGGCTAATATTTGATTGACGGATTGCGGTTTACAAAATTACCTACAGGGTTAGCAAAGAGCATCATTATTGCCACTGAAAGGATTACAGCGATAATCATTAGGTACAAAGCACCGTTAAGTCCGTTAGTCATACCACAGCCGTGAGGATACTATCTATTGAAAAGATAATATCTATCAGTAAGATTTGCACGATAACCCGCGAAATGAGTGCGTGTTGTCGGGCAGAGGCCGTTCCGATTCGGTAACGTGCTCTATATGATTTACTTTAGGCAGTGAATTTCTTTAGTTGATTTGTGAGAGTAGAAAAAATACCTCCCGCGAGGAGTATCATTGCTTGTCCGTTGAAATGTGCTGAGAACCAACCCCCAATCAAAAACTGATAAGCGGGTCTTTGAGGGCGAATGAGGGAAGGAAATTCCCAATAGCAAACCTATACGCATAAACATTGCCAAGAAGAGTCCCAAGCGAGGTAGCACGTTTGCGTTGGTTTTCGGGTAATTACCTGTAACGATAGAGATAAATATCACATTATCAATCCCAAAACAATTTCGAGGAAAGTAAAGGGTAAGGGTGCCACAAGGGCATCGGCGGAGAATAAAAATCCATAATATTTCAATTAACAATTGACAATGAATAATTAACAATAATTGAGGCGACAAAGGTAGTAAAGAATTTGCTAATGAGCAGAATTTGGAAATGAGCAAATTAACCTTTATCTTTGCGCTTTCTAAAAACTAAAAACAATTCATCTGATGAAAAATGCTATTAGCCCTTTGTGGCTTCGCTTTTGCGCTGAATGTAAGTGCGCAAGACAATCCTTGGCAACAACAAAGCTGATTACCAAATGGACGTGACAATGGATGTGAAAAACCTTTTCAGTACAAAGGCACTCAAAAACTCACGTATACGAACAACTCCCCGACACTCTTTCACGTGGTGTTCCCTATCACCTCTACTACAATGCTTTTTCAGCCCTAATAGCGAGATGGACAGCAACTTGCAAGCCCTCCCCGACCCCGATAGACGTATGGCTAACAACGTAGGTACTAAACAAAAACCCTGTCTACGAGAGTAGAATTGCCAAACTATCACCTTCCGAAATAGGCTCTTTGCTGCATTACAGCTATGACTCAAGATGGGCAAAAAGCAACTTTCACTCACGAGAGTACTATTTTGAAAGTTACCCTCCCTCCCCTATCCTCCCTCATAGCAAAACAGTACTGGATATGACTTTTTGAAGGTCAGTTGCCCGTAATGATACGCCGTGCAGGGCGCAACAACCCCGATGGTGTAGCTCTTTCAATGGCACAATGGTACCCCAAAATGGTGGCTTACGATCACCAAGGTTGGCACACCACCGAATACTTAGGACGTGAGTTCTATGGCGTTTGGGGGTAATTTTGATGTAAAAATCACCCTCGACAAAACCTATATGGTAGCAGGTTCAGGGTATACTCCAAAACGCTAACGAAATAGGCTTTTGGCTATGAAGATGCAGGGATGAAAAGTTCCTGCGCTACCTAAAAAGCTAAAACCAGAACTTGGCACTTTGTCGCTGAACGTGTACACGATTTTCACTTGGGCTGCTGACCCTCAGTTTATTTCACGACAAACACAAACTCAGCGATGGTAAAACTATGCACTTCTTCTACAAAAATATCCTGAAACTTGGAAACGCATTCAGCCTGATATGCTAAAAGTATTTGATTATTTCAACAAGCTCATCGGTGCCTACCCTTGGCCTCAATACTCTTTTTATCCAAGGTGGTGACGGCGGTATGGAATACGCATATGTGTACCCTTATGGTGAGGCGGTGAAAAATATGAAAAATTAGTAGGCACAGCCACTCACGAATTGGCTCACGCTTGGTTTCAGCACTTTTAGCTACCGATGAAGCGGCTTATCCGTGGATGGACGAAGGGCTTTTACTTCGTATATACAAAACCCTTGCCGAACAACAAGTTTTAGGGACTTATCCCTCAAAACGACATATCCTTTTGAAAGATGCTTATGAGGGCTACCTCAAATTTGGTGACAATCAGGTTTGCAAGAACCTACTATCACTCATTCCGATCGTTATGCGACCAACTACGCATATAGCATTGCCGCTTATTACAAAGGTCAGTTGTTTCTCACCCAGTTAGATTACCTAATGGGTAATGAGGCACTACTAAAAACTCTCAAACGTTACTACCGCGAATTTGCTTTCAAGAAACCCTACCCCTAACGATTTTTATTCGCATTGCCGAAAAAGTATCGGGCTTGCAACTGCAGTGGTTTCCTCAACGAGTTTATGCAAACTGACCACGTAGCCGATTACGCTATCGACAAGGTGACTGCCAAAGGCAATAAAACGAGCGTTACCTCAAGCGTTTAGGCAGATTGCCCCTCTCTATCGACCTTTTTGTAACTGATAAAGCTGGGAAAAACTCAATATGTATATGTGCCTTCGCGAATGACTTACGGCGAAAAACCAAACACTTATCCTGATTACTCTCGCCTTGTGCTCCCTGCTTGGGGGCTGGGGTAAACCTCACTTACACTTTTGAGCTTGATATGCCACTGAGTGATATCCAAAGCATAGTGCTAGACCCCTAACAACAGAAGTGTGGATATCAATAGAGAAAACAACGTGTTTAAACAATAGGCTTTTAAATAATAATCAAGGGTTGAAGGTGGTGTAAAGGAAAAAGCAAAACCATTTTTCAACCTTTGATTTTTACTAAACCTCGATTTTCAAGAAGTAGATAGTTTTCGAGGATATCATCAAGCAGATTAAGAAAATCAGCCATAAAGCAAAGATGATGAAAGAGAGCAATAGCTCAAACCCGATTTTTGATTTTCGACAAGGCAAAAGAAGAACAAGTAGGAAGAAACTATACTTACAGCTACGTGATTGGTGTTTCTGCTTTAAAGCAATATTCTACCTCTCTGTCAATAGACTATGGATCATAGATAAAAATACTACCGAAGTTTTTTGGAGTTAGTTATTGTAGTACTTTTGCAAGGTTATAGGCTCTCGTAAAAATATTTGAAACAGATCAAAAACAATCAATATGACAAAATTCTTACTAATGTGCAACTATTTTGTTCCCGTATGGATAGTAGGCTGCAATTATCAAAACAATAGTCAGCATACAGAAGTATCTTCTGTGGAAGCACTCTGCAGATTCATTGCAAAATGCTGAAAGATACTATTATGTTAGACTCTTCAACAGAGGAGAAGAAATTCGTTTGTATATAAATAAAATCACGACTGATACTATTATAGAGAGTGAAATTTTATGAGAAATGGGTAAAGAAACTTATCGTTTTAGTTTTAACAAGCAGCTAAAAATGCAGAACACATCTTGTATTCTTATAATGTACCTTTTTATCTTGCTGAAGAGAATTTAGAAACTCACATCGATAAGAAAGAAACGCTACATTCTTTATCTACAAAGAAATAGATGCAACCTTAAATAAACAATTTATATTTTACCGCAATATTTTGACTCGCTACCCCTCACAAAAATGATTGAAAAACATAAAAAGAGAGCAAGTTTCTCAGTTTGGTACTGCGACACCACCCTGAGGGCGATTGGTATTAGCCTCGACACACACGGTTAGGGCTGAGGTGAATGTGCTCATTAAGAATATGAAGCGTAAATTTCCAGTGTTCAGTCTTAAAATGTAGAAGAAATCGTCGCTACCGATAGCAAAACAGCGATATGCTTTTAGCGAGGATAACACAAAAATACGCGCCAATCAAGGGCATTCGCTTGCCGTAACATTAGAATTACAGCCCCAAACACCTCCTGAATGTTTGTATCACGGCACTGCCAGCAGGTTTGTAGAGAGCATTCTCAAAAGCGGACTCCAAAAGCAAACCCGCCAACACGCACACCTCAGCATTGATATAGCAACCGCAACCAAAGTAGGTGCCCGACACGTGAAGCCCGTCATTTTTAAAAGTAAATACAAAGGCAATGCATAAGGCAGGGTATGTTTTTATCTCTCTGCCAATGGGGTTTGGCTTACAGATGAAGTACCACCGAAGTATTTTAGAACTAATCGTTAACGGATGAAATTATTTCAAGAAAAACTTGGCAGTTTGAAACCTCGGGAGTAGAAGGCGAGGTAAAACTCTTTGGCGTAAATATATTTGACTACAAATGGCAAGAAACGGGAGAATATGTAAAAAGTAACAGACCCTCTCTATCACGCCGAAAGGTCTTTTTGCCTTTTATAAAGTAGTGATAAACGGCGATACACACAGCTTTGTAGCAGGAGAATTTAGCAATATGATATGGGGCTTTTTATTTATTGAAATATTGATATGGAAAAACATTAAAACTATACAATCTCACGCAAAGGACTGCAAAGGGCTTCTCGGAAGCACAATTGTTAAAAGGCTGAAAAACGCTTACACATCACCTTACCTGAGGAGTTCCGAGCGTATTACTTACAGTTAGGGGCAACAAAAAGCGTAAACCAGTCGTTTAACAGTTTAGCAACGCCCTCAGCAATTGTACTTTTGCAGGCGATTACTTATGCTTTTGTGAAGAAAAGCCAAGGAGTAGTGATGTGGGCTATCCGCAAAGAAGATTTAACTCAACCCCAATCCGCCCGTTTGGGGAAATTACGGCTCAGAAACCGACCCCAGATTGGGTATAAGAAACTCAAAGCTCTCCGACTTTTTGGCTGTACATCGCCATTTACAACGGTGTGATGGGAGGCTTGCTTACAATGCTAATGCAATGGGCGGTTGGGAAATATGGAAGACTTTGAAGTACCCGAGCAGAGCTAGTTGCCCATATAGAAAAACAATATACCGAGCTCACCTCCCTCAGCTGGGAAAGGACAACGCACCTTTACCAATACCGATTTTGAAATAGTCATTACCCTTGCCATACATCGAGTACACAAACCGAGCCACTGCTATTTTTATAGGCAGTGCTCAACAAGAGTTATTTGATACTCTTTTTAGATGCTATGGAAAAACTTTGGCTTGGAATGGGGTTACACTTCCTACGACGATGACAGATGATGACGATGATTTTCAAGTAGTCTCAGAAGCTGAATTAAATGAACTAAAAGCCAAAGGCTTATGGACATTAAGTTAGCTGTTTTTGCACTATCTATGATGAGTATAGTAACGATTTTTGAAGAGTTTTAAAGATATTGTATCTTTTATGAAAAAGAAAAATACTGACATATATTTATCATCTTTTCCTATGCGGGTTTTACTTCCTATGATTATTGGAGGTTTGATATTAATGATAATTTCATTTGTACAGCATCGTGATATGATCTTTAATCCCGATACCTATACCAAAAGGTTTGTAACACTTGATTCTGTCATATTCTACTATGAAAAGCGGCTCGACGCTACCCTCGGCAGGCTTATTCAAACCAAGTGAACAAGGGTAAAACTACTATTGAAATTGTGAATATTGAAAAAGGTACTTTTTATAACTATGTTCAAAAGGAAAATGATAAAAACTATATATACATTTGGTACAAACCTAATGAGGAGTATGCTTATTTAGCTAAAAAGAAGAAACTATTTTTTTCCAGTAAAGGAATATTTGCGCGATGATAGAAATCTGATAATTGTATTTTTGGCAACAATTATCCTCAATAGGGCACTCCACCGATACCTGTTTAAAAAGATGGTGGTCTTTACCACGCAAATAGCTTTATAAGTCCCTTTAAATATTTTAAATTATTAAAAATATGACCGAAGCAGTAGCAAAACACATCAAAAAGCTCCATCAGTTGGAAAGAAAAAGGAAATTTAGAGGTAGAACACCTCCTAAAAATTCTCAAAACACCTAATAAGGAATATATTACTCCCTTTGCAGGAAATGGTAGCGCAATACCATTGGCAACCACTGAACGATGAGCTTATCGTGCCTTTCGCCTCGTGGGTAGATGCCTTGCATTTATTTAGAAGAAGGTACGAAGGTCTTGTAAAAAGTTCTTAATGAGCGTAAAGACTTTTTCAGCATCGTCTTTGGAGTGCTGAGAAGAGTTGCCCGCTGAGGAAGCCTCCCTTCTTTTTGGAAATTGCCCAAAATTTTTCTGACTAAAATCACCGATGAGCAGGAGGCTTTTTGTGAAAAAAATATGTCTATTCACTTTGTGATTATCACACCAGCTCAAAGGCGAGAAAGAGCAAGCCAAGACCTTCACACGAGGCTTTTGTACCTATCTTAAAGAAAATCATCAGGCTTTTGCTCAGACAAAAAAGAACGAAGTGCTACTGTGAAAGTGCTACTGTATGCTTTCAAGCGTTTGGCGACAAGAGCGATATACCCTACCTCAAAAGCTCTCTCCTTTACAGAAGCCTATTACAAAAACACAGGAAAAACTATTGCAAAAGAATAGAGAAGAAATATGCTTAGTTTTACAAAAAGACGATATAGAAGCCTCTACACCAAGCCGGCATTACCGCTGAGTTACACTCTCCTCAACCCCAGCTAATGAGCCTTGATGAGGTACTGCAAAACAAGTTTGCCCTCCTGAATGACTACCCACAAATGGGGTTTTACTTCATTCGCTTTCCCGATGAGCTTGTACTCTATGCAACTAGAAGGGACAGCACTTCCAGTGTTTTTGGGAAAATGTTGTTATGGTTATTTTGCATTGAATGCTAAGGGAATGTATGCTTACCTCTACCAATAACGATTATACCGACGCCCCAGTGGTATGGGTGAATCATTCGCTGGACGAGTTTATCAAAAAGTTATAGTCGGTTGTTAGCAGGGTATTTCAGCTAAAGGTACCGATACTTCTACCCAAGAAAAACTTTTTGCAGCACTGGATAAAGTTGCCCAGCAAATAAACTCAATCTATCCACGAACTTCATCCTGAATTATTAGAGGAAGGAAGTCTTTTGGAGCAATTTATTTATATGATAGAAGATGGTTGGTTCAATACCGCTTACCACGAAATATTCTATATCAGAAGGAAGGAAGAAGCTATAATCTAGATAGTTTGCTAATTAAATTTTATAGCCAACGTGCGTATCTCTTTTAGGCAATAGTTTTCGTATTCTTTGCCAAATTTCAGTCTGAGAGCGCGCTCTTCTGGAATGATTTGAAAACACTGTCATATAGACCATAAATAGAGGTATCCCTATCAGTTAAAAGATAGAGAGCCATATCGCCCAAGCGAGCAAACAGCAAGCTAGCCTACGTACATAGGGTTGCGACTCAGCTGGTATACCCCTTTTGAAACAAAATGAGTAGCCTGCGATGGCTCAAGAGGATTGATAGTAGTGCGGACTTTGTGAAAACTCCAAAGACCTAGCTAATCCAACTCCCTATACCTATCCCTGCAACAACCATAGCCACTACAGGCAAGTGAGGCAATGCGCCTGCAAAGGCAACAAACGAGCAAGTACCCACATTATCAAGCCACAGATAAACCATACTGCAGCAGGTGGGATTTTAAGTTCTAAATTCTTCATTTATAAATCTCCTATACTGATTTTCATTGCAAAAATAGTAATATTTCACAAATTATTAGTACCTTTGTAGCATATTTTGAATTAAATGAATACACTAAGAAAAGAACTATGCCCTGATTTTTGCAACAGCAGAAAAGCTGTACCCGCTTATACTAAAAACGCTTACAAGACTACGAAGCCTTTTTGGGATGCCCTAAAGTGAAGACACTCCCGAGGAAGTATTTGATAAAGAATACAAGGCGATGGAGCAATATCTTAGTGAGCTTACGGGCAAAGACCTTTCCGATACTTGGCTGTGGGAATGGTGGGAAGGCAATGGTATTGAGGTTTTTACCTTTGATTTGGCTATGCCCGACCCTGTAAAAGCATAACAACCTTACTCGTGAAGATATCGCTGCTTTTGTACGTATCATCATAGACAATGAATTTGAGTGCGAAAACGACTTTCAGGAGGAGTTTATGCCCTTATATGTTCTACGCACATCAATACTTTTTATAAGTTTTAGCGCTCAACTGTCCGCACTTCGACCCTACTGTGTTCAATACCACTAAGGATAAAGAGGGTAAGTATCACGAGCCTACTGTGGAGGAGGTAATGAAGAAGATATGGGATTAGATAGAATGAAAAAACTTTGCCAAAAGTGCGATCCTCATAGGCAAAAACTTTGGCAAAGTTAGATATTATTATGATAGCAGATTATTTTTATAAGCTGTCTCCTACCATATTTACATTGTTGATTAGGGTCATTGCAAAATTATCAACTGTGATGAGCACTATACTCGCTCCTAATTTTTGCAGCTTCTTTCTTTAATTTTTGGTTGCTTCATCTCGTCAATTTAGATTGTTTTCCATAAAGTCTACTTTGCTTTCGATGATACATCTCCCAAACGTGTTAATCCCTTTAATATCTTCAGGATTTCGTGTAATAATAATATCTTCTTCTGATACTTTTTCTCCACTCACTTCTACTTTTTGAGGAACTTTTTCTTCTTGTTGAGAAACTTCACCACTATAAGCAGTCCCTACCATATTCACGTTATTGATAGGTGTCATCGTCAAAATTATCAACTCTGATAAGTACTATAGTAGCACCTATTTTAGCTGCCTCTTGTTTGATTTTCTTAGTAGTTTCATCTCGCAATTTAGATTGCTTCCATACAATCTACTGTTTCGGCAGAAACATCATTCAAAACGTTTTAACTTTAATATCTTCAGGATTACGAGTGATAATTACTTTTTCCCAATCACTATTGGTTTGAGCATACTCTATAAAAGATAAGGTACAAATAGCATTAAAAATAGATTTTCTCATCAGTTTATATACTTGTTTTAATTATTGTTCTTTTTGAGCAATTCCTTTTTGAAAGTCTGAGCATAGGAAGCACACTATGCAAAGTTACCCAACCTTTATTTTTCTGTTTTATCAAAGGTAAAGGTTCTCATATAGGTATCCTCCTAGCTAAAAAGATAGATTGTAGAAAGGAGTCCTTTCTTCTTTCTCAAAAATAGCCTTTTACACGTGCTTTTGTTCTGCATTATTATTTGTATTTCATCGGTCGACTGAACACAAGGGTATAGGCTCGCATATAATAACCATCATAACTTTTTAGCAATTATAAAGGGCTGAGATTTTGTCATTAAAAGTTATATCGTATGTATCATTACTAAGAGGTGAATCCGACTTTTTCATAGTGATATAACCTTCTTGAGCTAATTTTTTCATAAGTAGCTAATTCTTCTTTAAGAATATATTTTCTTTCACCTGTAACTACACGTGCTACCCCATAAAAAGGAGTTGTTTCTGGCTAAAGCTTCTTTTTATTAGCTTGTCAGTTTTAGAAGTTGTTAGATTATCAGAACAAGACATTAATCCCATTCCAAAAATTAGAAAATAATAGAAAGTTCTTCATTGTTTTATGGTTTTTAAATGATTTTAATGGTGCAAAAGTAAGTGTTTAAAACAATATTCTATTTAAACTTTTTCAAAAATATTTTTACTTTTTCGATAATATTTTTACTTTTGCCTCTTCAAATCATTAACTTATTATGATGGATATAGAAAAGTTATCAATAAAATTGTACAAGAAAAAGAACTAAAAAGGGTATTCTTATGAAAATATGGCGGAGGAATTACACCTCTGTGCTCGCTTATCGCAAATTGGAAATAGGAGAAACTCAAACTATCAGTAGAAAGACTCTTTCAAATTTCCTGATATTAGAAATCCCGTAGGAGAATTGCTCGATTTAGAAAAACAACAAATGGTACAGAACACTACCATAACGATGCTGTATACCAACGAAAAATAGAACATTTTTACCAAGAAAATAAGGAAATAACTGAACTCACTCATCAAATCTAAAGATGATTTAATTGCTCAGTTGCAGAAAGAAATAGCCAGTTTAAGAAAAGAATAATTTTCTAAAGTGAAATATTCTAAAACCCTAACACTTAAAAATCTAAACAAATGGAACTAAATCGTATCAAAGGAAAAATCGCTTTTTATCTCGGCGCCAGTAGCGGGATAGGTAGACAGCAGCCGAAAAATTGGCACAAATGGGCGTAAACCTTATTCTCTGCGCCTCGTAGGGTTGAGGTATTGACAGAACTGAAAAACCCAACTCGAAAAAGAACACGCTATGAGGTCTACCACTAGCTTTTCGATGTGAGAAACTACCAAGAGGTGGCGAAAAATATCCAATCCTTACCCGAAAAATGGCAACAAATAGATATCCTCATCAACAATGCAGGGCTTGGCAATAGGGATTGCAACACCTCCATACCTGACGCGATAGAAGATATAGACCAGATGATAGACACTAATATCAAAGGGTTTACCCATATCGCCAACAGTGTGATTCCGCTAATGATTGCCACAGGCAAGGTGGGAACGATTGAACATGTAGGGTCGGTAGCGGGAGAAATATCCTACCCTAATGGCAGTATTTATTGCGCGACCAAGTTTGCCGTAAGAGCCCTCAGCGATGCGATGCGCATAGAGCTAATGGACAAAAATATAAAGGTAACCAACGTAAAACCAGGGTTGGTAGAGACCAATTTCAGCAGCAGGTGCGTTTCAAAGGCGACCAGCAGAAAGCAGAGTAATGTATACAAAGGCATCACGCCCCTATATGCCGAAGATATTGCCGACACTATCGCCCTCCATCGTCAATCTGCCCGACAAAATTCAAATCACCGATATTACTGTCACCCTACCCACCAAGTCGGATGTTATTCACGTCCACAAATTAGCAGATTAGTCAATTTGCAATTAGTCAACTGCTAATTTCCTCCTTATGTTAAAAAGCCTTAGAACTTTGACAATGACCAATTTAATATCCTGAAACTAGGATCAATGGCTTTATCTGACAGAAATGCTCGATAGTGAATACACTTCATTGGAGTAGAAAGTATTTTCTCGCTGAAAAACCACCCACCGCTCTCTTCGCAAGAGTGAGTTGATTGATTCCACTTGCTAATATTAGCTAAGCTATCGAAGAACTCAACGCGAGAGAGCTTTGATTCACATCAAATCCCTTGACAAGGACCTCTATTCTATTCGAACAATCGGAGAAAACGAGGGTGGTGATTATTATTGCTATTTGTCCTAGAGCTCAGAAGGACAAAGGCTCTCTCAAAACATCAAATTGAAGAGCTTGTATGACACTGATTCTGACAGAGGCTGAGCTATTGGCATACAGGCTCAAAAAGTACTTCTATAATTTCTACACCTGGTAACTGGGATAGAAGATATATACGAGGGCAGCTCGTGCGCAAATAAATGAAGATCTGTACCTTAGAACAACATCACCACGTCCTCACTACAGCCAACTGCCTTAGAGACTGCATACAGTGAGATATAGCGGCACACAGTGGTGCATCCCAGTAAGTACATAGAGAGTTTATGGCCGAAAACTCACTGATTTCACACATGTGTTGCCACGTTCTACCCAAAACCTATCAAGGATTATTATCCGATGAAGAATTGGAGCAACTCCTGCAACAGTATATCCTCATAGCAGGCGAAAAGACCTTTGTATATACAACTGAAAATGAGTAGAAAAGCACCCTCCGCGATATATAGACGGAACGCTCTATGTACGGGTCAAGTCCTATTCCTGCCAAAAACGACAAAAGTGTATGATGCCTCAAAGCGCTGAATTGGCGACAAAACAAAGCTGTTACTCGACCGCTTAGAGTACAGCAAGAAAAATGCAATTGTACTACTAAATGACCAGTATGGTATCCTTGGAAGAGTATATTTAGGCGCTTTCAAAGAGCGTATTGAGGCGCTGAAGCAATTCCCCAATGTAACCGTAACTTTTTGAACAAGCAAACAATGAGTAAACAAGAAAAGATTTCAGCGACCTCTCTCGTAAACCCTCACCACTACCGATGGCAGTGGTATCACGAATTAGGTAAGAAAAATAGTGAAGAAGTACGGCGAGAAAATGCGTCAAGAAACCTTACAAACCTTAGCACGAGCAGTACAAAGAAAAGCAAAAATTACCCACGCTCGCAACTTTGTAATCGCACGTATCTCGAACTTGTGACCGAAAACGACACTGCGTATCGCACCTTTCTTCTACAAAATGATAAACCTGGTACACCTATTGGGCTTTTAGCGGACTGCTGAAAGTAGAGGGCGACAAGTGCCATCCTTTTTGATAGACTACTGCAAAAAGGAGTGATAGCAAAGAAAATAAAGGAAGCGCTATCATCGCCTTAGCTCGAGCATAGCGGACAGCCTTTAATAACGACCTCCCTCCGACCCTGCTTATTGGCAAGCCTTGCCTATGGAAAAAGTACTTGAATGGCAGGGACAAGGCTACCCAAGAAAACAAGCACAGCGAGTTTCTTTTGCTACAAAAATCCACAAACCGACTTAGAAAAGGGCAATGGCTAAAATAGAGCAGGTTTTAGCAAAAGAGAGAGCGTTTTGGCACGTGAAAATCATATCAATGACAACCGCGCTTATTTTGAAGTCCCTGAAAAGCAAGTTATCGACAATATTAAAAACGCGTTGGGAACTGCCTGCTGTCTACCTCACTTTCTTAGAGCGCTTTTCGCCTGCCGAGTGATGCCTTTCCCTCAAGGGCAGCCAATTTGTATGGTGCTAATACTTTTAATAAAGCATCAATGCGGTATGCGTCAGTAGTCCCGATGATGAACTCTTCCCCTGATTGGAAAGCCCTATTGGCTCGTAATCGCTGATAAAGATGCCGACCCTTATATACTTGACCTTCCAAAAGTGACGGCAACGATGCGCCTATTCTACAAAGCCTCCCCACGTGCAGATGCAGTGGAAATGGCGCAAAGTCGCGAGAAGTTTCTTTAGAGTTTTTAGAGAAAACTAAGCTAATGAAAATTTAGATATTATGGAAGAAATAATACTTTTAGAACTTTCTAAACAGATAAGAGATCAAGGCTACGACGCCACTCCAGATTTGCCTAATCTTATGATACGAATAGGCGACAAAATGCGTATTGAGCTTGATCCTATCCTCTATCACCCCCGATATTCTATAAAAAGTGTTGCCAATGCATATAGGCACTTATTTAGAGGATGGATCCCACAAGGAATTTTTGGAGATATAGCAGGTTTTGGTGATACCGATGAGGAAAAAGATAGATCTCATTCATAGAAAATTACCTTTCTACTACATTCCAAACCATCATCAATAGTTTGGGTTTCTGCTGATAAAGGTTGTGATATTTATCGGGACACCTATCATTGGCATACCTCTATAGGCAACCTATATTTGTTAGGAAAATGGCAAACGCCTCGCAAACGAAAGAGATTTCATAACCTTTGATAGACATTCTACCTCAAAAATTCACTACCGAACACCGTATCCAGTCGCTAAAATGTTTTTGTGGCACGCACAAAAGCGGATATGTAACCGAGTGCTTGTTAAACAATGAAGATTGGGACGAAGGAGCAGAACGCCTGCGTCAATACGCCGCCCAAACTTGGCAAGCACGAAGCCTCATTTCTATCTATAAAACAACTTTGATATTCCGCCTTTGCGACGCAATACACAATGAGAAATAAACGCCTAATTTTTGCATAATTCAAAAATAATATCGGAACTTTGCGCCCTTAACGCCAAAACTCAATTAAAATGTTAATAATAAAAATCTCCACGCAGGTGTGGACGGCAAAGAAAATCCTCAAGGGGATTGACTAGAAATAAAAAGCAGGTGAAGTACACGCCATTATGGGACTCTAACGAGCCGGAAAATCTACCCTCTCTTCGGTAATTTCAGGCAACGAAAACTTTCGAGGTAACTGAGGGTGATATCCCTCTTAGAAGGCGAAAGTCTGTTAGAAGATGCCCCGAAGAGCGCGCTCACAAAGGTATCTTTATGTCTTCCAATACCCAGTAGAAATCCCTCGGTATATCTGTAACGAACTTCATCAAAACAGCTATCAACGAGAGTCGCAAAGCAAAAGGACTCTGATATGCCCTGCTGCCGAACTCCTCAAGAAAATACGCGAAAAAGCAGCCCTTTTAGAAATAAACCCTGATTTCTCTCTCGTCCCTCAACCAAGGATTCTCTGGCGGTGAGAAGAAAGCGCAACGAAATCTTCCAAATGGCACTGCTCGAGCCCAAAGTCGCTATCCTCGATGAAACCGACTCTGGTCTCGATATCGATGCCTCCGCATTGTCGCTAATGGGGTGAACAAACTCAAAAACGAAAAACAACGCAGTGCTCGTTATCACCCACTACCAACGCCTCTTAGACTACATCGTCCCGATTATGTCTCACGTGCTCTCCGATGGTGGGGAAATCGTAAAAACAGGCGACAAAAACCTCGCCTTAGAATTGGAAGCTAAAAGGTTATGATTGGCTGAAAGGATAATGGTAAATTATGATTAATGATAATTACGGTTATGCTGATTGACATACACAGAAACCTCAACAAACCCTTTTATTGCCTGGAGGGCGTTTCAGTTCTTAAAAAGAAAAGATACCTTTTGCTATTGACTATGAACATCAGCAAATAGGCGTATGCAATAAGTCAGAAGGTTTTTCGCTCTACACTTTTGAAAAAGAACTGCTTTGGGAAATAAATAAACCTATTGTTGGGGGCTTTTTATTAGCGAGTAGAACGCTCAGCAAATTTGGCTTGCTGAGCGCCACGATGCTGAAACATATCACCGTATGGGTGTATGATCTGCAAGGGAAGGCATTATGCTCTATACCTATGGAGCGACGAAATCTACGATGCTAATATAGAACTGAAAGCATTGCCTAATCAACAAGGTGGTTATCACTTTCTATGGCGGACAAGATGGTTGTATGAGCTATCTGTTATCTTTTGAAAAACGAAAAACTGAAAGTAGCCAAACAATCTGCCTAACGATGTAGATTTCTGCTGTATGCTCAGTGAAAAAGAAGCTGTATTCACCAATTTCTACGAGGCAGAGCTTTATGTAATGAGTTATCCATCGCTAAAAACACTCAAAAAAACACCATTTCTCCGAGGATTGGGGAGGCTGTAGCACACCTTTCAAAGGTGACAAAATACTGATTACTGATATGTATTGTAATCGACATTACATTTTTGATGTCAGTACTCTCACAGTGGAAGACGAAATCATTTTCAAAGGTTTTGAACCTTATCAAGATGAGGTAGAAGAGTTTTTAGTAAGCGATATCGACGAACTCCCACTATCACAACGGAGAGCTGATAGCCTCCTATACCGAAGTAGATAGCGATCGCAACGCCATATACCATTGGCTCATTGGCAAATCGACAAATCGGTATGTTTGAACTCAACAACGAACAACGCAAATACGTAGGCTTAGACCCTATATTACCTCATTGGGATAGGGTTTTATTGGCAGGCGACAAACACCGCCCAGAGAGCATATTGTATTTTGACGGCGATATCATCAAAAGGCAAATCATCTCTCACAAAGGAAAATTATATTGAAAAACAGTACGAGGAAGCAACACGCAACCGCGAAACATTGTTACCTAAAACCCAAAAAGGTAAAGAAGTGCCTTTGCAAGCCAATCATTTTGAAAAACGCACCCCTATTGGCGTGTGGGTAGAAATCAAAAATGACTGCTTGGCAATAATGAGTTACACCTCCGAAATCACTTTTTACGATACTTTTTGGGAAAAGCCCCGATAGAAAGCAAACCTCTATCCCACAGCAAAATAGCTGATTTTATCGCTCAATCACCAGCAAATCATTTAGAGGAAATAGCCGAATTTAAACAACAGAAACGCAAGCACGTAAAAATTCAAAAAAGGCGATATTTTCTGTTTTAAACTCAATCGCACCCAATATGGATTTGGTAGAGTGGTTTTAGATATCTATAAGGTTCAAAAAGAAAATATGATTCCCAAAAACCATTTTTGGAGATTTCTTTTCGGTCGACCTGTGATGATACAGTTCTTTGTATATGCTTCCGATACTAAAATGTATGCTATAGAAGTATTGCAACAGCAGAAAACAATGCCCTCTAACGTGATGATGGACAACAATTTGTTCTATGGCGAATACGAAATTATAGGCAACGTTCCTATCCCCGATGAAGAATACGACTTCTATCAACTTTGAAGACGATGGATTTATGTTATACTGGCGGGTCCTAAATATTTTTTGCAATGGGGATTGATACAAATTAGGAATGAGTGAAGCTGCCTTTGACGAAAGAGCCGAAAAACTCAAAACCCCTCACCGATAATTTGGATTATAACAATAGAGGAAATGGTATTTCACCACAGATGCATAGAAAACATCGTTTAGCGCAAATGCTCAGTGGCGAGGACTTATGCTGGTGTGATGAGATTTGCGCGCTCCTTTCAACACAGCTATCAAAGATGAAACTTACAATTTTTCGGACTTGACTCCCTACAGCAAGCTATGCCCGCAAAATTGCAAGAAGTTATACACAATACCCTTACCTAGAGTGAATTAAAAGATTAAGAAGATGAATTTAAAAGAAAATGGGTTACTGCCTTTCGAGGCATTCCCTCATAAAGACGATATATTAAAGACATTCGCAAAGAAGCCCTTAGTTTCTTTGCCGAGGTTCTCCCTACATAAAAAGTAGAAGCGTGGAAATACACCTCACCTCTAACCTCCAAGCTACTGATTACAGTTTGTAGCAGCCTATTCACAATAAAACAACCTCTCTCCGAAGTGCTGTACAAGTACGCTATCGCAGATTGCTATCAGCTTGTGTTTGTAAACGGCTATTACTGCCCCTGAAATGTCAAGCAAAGAGATTGTTAGGCGCTACCATTACGCCCTCTAATAGAGGCGTTGCACAAAGAAAGGTAGAGAAGCCTTTATCAAAATACTTCAATACCAATACCGAAAAAGGCGATATATATTCACAGCCCCTCAACACGGCTTTTACCTCAGAAGGGCTCTATATAGAAGTACCTAAGGGAAAGTAGTAGATAAACCTACACAATTGTTGTATTTCAACGACAGAAGAGGAAAACCACTTGCTACCAGCCACGCAATATTATTGCTGTGGGAGAGAAATGCACAGCTCAAAGTCATTGAAGTACACCAAAAACCTATCGGATACAGCTACGGCTATCCTCACCAATGCAGTAACTCGAGGCTATTTGTAGCCAAAGAGGCTTTCCTCGATTATTACAAATTGCAAAACGATAGTCTTGCACTCGCTTCTCTTATTGATAACACCTATATTTCTACAAGAAGCAAATAGCCAGCGCGTGCATACCTTCTCGTTTGAGAGTACACACTCACTCGCAACAACCTCAATTTCTATCACCAAGGAGACATTTAGAATCTACCCTCAAAGGGTTGAGCATCCTCAAAGGCTCACAACACACCGACCATTATACACTCAGAACCACGCATATCCTAACCGTGAGAGTCATCAGGATTATAAGAGTATCGTAAGCGATGAAGCTACCAATCGTTCAATGGTAAGATAATGGTAGAGCAAATCGCCCAGAAAACGAAATGCTTATCAGCAGAACGACAACATCCTCCTCTCGATAAGGCAACGGTATACACCAAGCCCCCACTCGAAATCTTCGCCGATGATGTGAAGTGCTCCCACGGTTGTACCGTAGGCTCTCTCGAGTGCAGACACTTTATTCATTTACAAACACGATGCATAGGCAAAAAGAAGCGGCTGCCCTCATCACTTATGCTTGCAAATACTGTATTAGAAAGCGTAAAATCCCTGCTCTTTCGGAGCCTATATCAATCAAGCATTATTGCTAAAAAATCAGGAGTAAACCGTAGATTTTTAAGAGAAGAAGTATGAGCTAACAACGTGTAAAATGAGAAAGTTATACAAAAGATTCCGTATAGCGTATATACAAAAACGTGTAAACTTCAGTTTTTGACACAAGCATCAAAACTTTATTTAACACTGATAATTAAAGCGACTCTACAGTAAAACAGATAGACTCTTTCATTTTTGGCACGCTATTTTCATAGTAATGTAAGTTTGACAGACGGGATGTTAGTAAAACTTGCAAGTGCATCTAAATCATAATAAATGATTATACTGAAAATTGCTTGAAAAACTGAATTAAACAAAATTACTGAAAAATTGCTATAAGAAACATTGTTAGATAAAGATTATTTCATTGAAAACAAGATTTTTGAGAAACAGAATTGCTAATATGCTAATCAAAATTGCTTTACTATAAGATTATCATTAAAGCAAAATTTGATTAAATTACTAGAAAAAGATCATTTATTAAGCTATTTATAGGACAAAATTTTTATGAGAAAAACAAATACTTTTTAAGTTCATAAAATTTTTATAAACTTAAAAGTATTAATTTTGGAGTTAGTAGTAGTATTTATATGCATTGTGAAAAAGGCTCTTCCGAAGAGGGAAGAGTCTTTTTCGATAATACGATGAACTAATTAATTATCTAATTATCAATCAATTATTCCTTGTTCACTACAAGTCTTACGGTCTCTATTTTGGTTTGAGAACAAGCCTCTATAACAAAAAGAAAAATGGGAATTTGTATGAGTTCACGCTGTGGTGGGATACCCTCGTTGTGAAGTACTATAAAGCCGCCTAAAGTCTCGTATTCTTCACTTTCAGGAATTTCTAAGTGATAGGTTTTCATTGAGGTATTCCACCTCCAAACGAGCTGAAAATAGATATTCAGTTTCTGATAGTTGTTCTTCTATAAAGTTATCTTTGTCGTGTTCGTCTTCAATTTTCGCCAAAGAGTTCTTCTACAATATCCTCTGGGGTTACAATCGAGGTACCGCCATACTCATCGAGTACTACCGCCATACTTTTGCGTTTGGGTAAGTAATATTCAACACTTCGTTTATTTTGAATAGTTTCAGGAATATTTACAATAGGAATAAGCACCTCTTTGATATTTTGGGTTTCTTGAACATATCAGTCGAGTGGACATAACCCAAAATATCATCTATATTTTCGTTGTATATCAATATTTTTGAGAAGCTGAAGAGACAAAAAGTAGCAATCAGATTTTCTATAGACTCATTGAGTTCTACAGCTACTATTTCGGTACGTGGTATCATTATCTCACGCGCTTTTTACTCCCGAAAACTCTAAAGCGTTCTGGAAACATCTGCACTTCACTATCCATTTCCTCTTTTTAGGCACACTTTTCGAGCTGTTCGGAGATGTAGTCTCACTAATTCTACTTTAGTGAACGAAAGAGGCACGTAATCCTTTTGTTTTGAAGAATACTCGCAATACAAAATCGAAAATCCACATCACCAAACTTGAAAGCGGGTAGAACAACAAGTAGAAAAGTAAGCAGGAATAGCAAACAGTTTCCAACAACTGATTGACGTAAATCTGGAAGAATACTTTAGGCATAAACTCTGCCGTGATGAGGATAATAAGGTGGAAATGATAGTATGCCAAAGCACATTTTTTGGAAGAAATTGGGTAGAAGAGCGGTCATTACTTTGCCCATCTCAAAACCCGTAGACTACCAAGGCTACATTGTTACCTACGAGCATAGTAGCCAAGAGTTTTGGAAGGTTTTTCGAGTGAGTTTTGTAAGCACATTGGCTGATCACACCCTCTTGTTTTTGAGGATTTCTAAATGTACTTTTGTTAGATGATACGTAGGGCTATTTCAAAGCCCGAAAAAGGCTGAAAAGTACCAGCGTAGTAAGGATAATAATTATAGAAATAGGTTCAACCATAAGAATAATAGAAAAAGGCAGTTGCTACCAACTGCCTTTTATTTATGAAAAAGAATTTTTACTTGGTAGCTTTAGCTTTACTACTAACTCTACATCATCGTTGATGAATTTATCTTTCAAATCATCAAACACTGATTTAGAACAGTAGTTTACTCAAAATCTCCACGATTGATTTTGAAGGGTTGAGAAACGATGCTCACTTCGTTATCGGTAATAGTAACAGTAGCAGGGAAAGACACTTCTTTAGTTTTACCTTTGATAGTAAGGTCGCCAGTAAGGTTTTTACCATCAAATTTTTTGAATACGAAAGAAGCTGTAGGGAAATCTTTCACATTGAAGAAGTGGTCTACCTTTTCAGGATCAGTACCTTTAAGGTGAGCTTCGAGGTCTTCTTTACCTTTGCCAGCTTGAAGGTCAAGCACTGTAATGGTATTCATATCCAATACAAATTCAGCTTTTGGTAATATACACCATTCTCTACATTTACACCACCTTTAGTAACGATTTACAGTACCATTGTGTATTCCTGCAGGTTTACTACCTACCCATTCTACTACAGAAGTAGGATTTACTGAATAAGCAAAGGTCTCTGCTTGAGAGCCTTCTGTTACAGCAGATTGCTCGGTAGTAGGAGTTATTGTTTCAGCGTTTTGCTGAGTATTGTATTATTACACAACAAGTGTAACGCTTGCTAAGATAACTAAATTTAAAAATGATTTTCATTAGTGATTCTCATTTTTAAGTTATTAATTGGGCACAAAGTAAGAAATATATCTTTATTCTACCAAATTTATTTAGGAAAATGAAAAGAGGCTTGCTTGTGCAAACCTCTTTGTATTTATAAATCTAACAACCGTGATTATTCAGCTGCTTCAGCTTTAGCTTTCAGATTTCTACTTCAGCTTTAACCTCGTTGCAGCTTTCTTCAGTTGCTTTCTACCACGACGAGTAGTTTTTCTTTTAGCTGCTTTATTAGCTACGTTGTAAGTAGTGTTGTAGTCTACAAACTCAATCGTAGCCATTTCGGCGTTATCGCCTCAAAACGATTTCCCAATTTGATGATACGAGTATATCCACCTGGGCGGTCGCCTACTTTCACTGCTACTCCTTTGAAGAGTTCGGTTGCAGCATATTTGTTGCGCAATTTACTAAAAAGCGATACGACGATTGTGAGTAGTATCTTCTTTAGATTTTGAAGTTACCAATGGCTCTACAAAAAGTTTGAGAGCTTTTGCTTTTTGCCAAGGTAGTATTGATGCGTTTATGCTCGATAAGAGAGCAAGCCATATTGGCGAGCATTGAATTTCTATGAGCAGATTTTCTTCCTAAATTATTAATTTTATTTCCGTGTCTCATTTTTCCTTAGTTAAAATATCGCAAAGAGCGAGGTTAATCTTTATCCAATTTATACTTTGAGGGTATCCATACCGAATACCAAACCTTTGTTAACCACTAATCTCGTCGAGTTCGATGAGGATTTTTACCGAAGTTTCTAAACTTTCATCAAATCGGCTTTGTTGAATGATACTAAGTCGCCCTAAAGGTTTCTACTTCAGCGGCTTTCAAGCAGTTGAGACGCGCTACGGAAAGATCCATATCTACCAATTTAGTTTTGAGTAACTGACGCATATGCAATGATTCTTCATCGTAAGCATCGGTTTGAGCTACTTCATCGGCTTTCGAGAGTAATTCTCTCATCGGAGAATAGCATAAAGTGGTGGATAAGTGCTTTTAGCGGCTTCAGTAAGTGCTTGTTTAGGGTGGATGGAACCAGTCGGTTTTTAATTTCGAAGACTAATTTTTCGTAGTCAGTTTTGTTCAACACGATAATTTTCAACGGCGTATTTTCACGTTTTTGATAGAGTAAAGATTGAATCGGTAGCAATCACTCCAATAGCGGCGTTTGGTTTTGCGTTTTTCTTCGGCAGATCACGTAACCACGTCCTTTTTCAATGGTAATTTTCCATTGTGAAGGCTGCTAAAGTTTCCATATTGCAAATTACCAAATCAGGGTTTAGCACTTGAGAAACCTGAAAGAGTTTTTGAAAATCACCGGCAGTCAATTGTTTTTACCAGAAACAGTAATGGTAGCTGTTTCATCTTCTACGTCTTCCACTTGGCGTTTGAAGCGAACTTGTTTCAAGTTGAGGAATGATTTCGGTTACGTCTTCTCTCACGCCTGGTATAGTAGAAAAATTCGTGGTCTACTTTATCAAATTTCACAGAGGGTAATAGCGAACCCTTCGAGGGAAGAGAGCATAACTCTGCGCAATGCGTTACCTATAGTTAAACCATATCCTGGTTCCAAAGGGCGAAATTCAAATCGCCCTTCGAAATCAGATGATTCAATCATTATAACTTTATCTGGTTTTTGAAAGTTAAATAATGCCATATTTTTGACTGCTGTCTTTTTATTTATTATTTAGAGTACAACTCTACGATTAACTGTTCTTTAATATTTTCAGGAATCTGAATACGTTGAGTACAGCTACGAAAGTACCTTCTAATTTTCAGGGTTCCAAGTGATCCATTCGTATACGGTGCTGTGAGCAGCCAATGAATTTTTCGATCACGCTTAAAGATTTTGATTTTCGCGAACGCCTACTACATCACCTGGTTTAAGGGGAGTAAGATGGAATATTTACGATATTTCCATTTACAGTGATGTGGCGGTGAGATACCAATTGACGGGCTGCGCTACGAGTAGGAGCGATACCTATACGGTATACTACGTTGTCCAAGCGAGATTCGCAAAGTTGAAGAAGCACCTCACCGGTGATATTTTTTACTTCTTTTAGCTTTTTCATATAGATTATGGAATTGTTTTTCGAAGATACCATAAGTATATTTAGCTTTTTGTTTTTCTTGTAGCTGGATGGCATATTCAGAGCGTTTTGCTCTACGGCGTGCCAAACCGTGTTGTCCGGAGGATAGTTTTTCTTTCAAAAGATTTATCATCTCCGAAGATAGCTTCACCAAATTTCGAGCTATTTTTAGTTTTTGGGTCCTGTATATCTTGCCATTTTAAATTGTTTTAAAATGAAAGGCGAGTTATGAATTAAGGCATTCCTTCGATAACAACTCACCTTTCTTACTTGTTAGTATTGAAAATTAGACTCTACGTTTTAGGAGGGCGGCATCCGTTGTGAGGCAGTGGGTAACGTCGATGATTTCGGCTACTTTTCGATACCTGCGTCGTGGATGGTACGGATAGCAGATTCTCTACCGTTACCTGGACCTTTTTACGTATACTTTTTACTTTTAAGACGGCGTCGAAAGCTACTTTAGCTGCATCTTCGGCGGCTACTTGCGGCTGCAAGGAGTATTTTTCTTAGAACCTCTGAGCCCATTTTACCTGCTGACGACCAAGCAATTACATCTCCTTTTTGTTGGTAAGAGAAATGATAACATTGTTGAAAGTAGCTGAAACGTGAGCTTCGCCAACAGATTCAACGACTACTTTTTCTCTTTTTAGAGACTTTGCATTTTGCATTTTGTTTTGCCATACTCTACACTCATATTTAGTGCTTCTTTGTTCGCAACAGTTTTTCTTTTACCTTTTCTTGTACGAGAATTGTTTTTAGTGACCGCGCAAAGGTAATCCGTTACGGTGGCGGATACGCGGTAGCAACCGATGTCCATCAAACGTTTGATGTTCAATTGGATTTCGGAGCGCAATTCTCCTTCGATTTTATAAGACAGCTGATTTCCTGAATACGGCTGATTTCGTCATCATTCCATTCGTTTTACTGAGTGTCTTCGTTTACTTGAGCTCTACTTAAAGATTTCTTTAGCTCTACTTTTTCCGATACCAAAAATGTAGGTTAAAACCAATAACCCCTCTTTTGTGTTTTTGGTAAGTCAATACCCTGCAATTCGTGCCATAATTATCCTTGTCGTTGTTTAAATTTAGGATTTTTCTTGTTAATTACGTACAATCGTCCTTTTCCTGCGCACAATGATGCACTCGGAACTTCTTTTAATTGATGCTCTAACTTTCATTTTTGTTTTGTTTATATCAATAGAGTGCGCAAAACTACAATGTAATAGCCACATTTTTAGTGTACAAAAATTTCATCTTTGCATTTAATTCACTCGTGAGCGCAAATTTTATATTCAACAGATTGAATACAAAATGTTTTACGCTAAAAATACCACAAATAAAAATTCTTATTTTATGATTGTAATTTTCTCACAGATATAACTAAAATGGTTTTATCTGTGAGAAATTATCAACCAAAAGATATTGGAAGAATTCTCTTAATTAAAAACCTAGTAACGGTAGGTAATGCGAGCTTTGCTTAGGTCGTAAGGGCTCATTTCGGTTTTACTTTATCGCCTGGGAGTAGTTTGATGTAGTGCATACGCATTTTTCCTGAGATAGTGATCACTACGTGTCCATTATCTAACTCCACTCTGAACATTGCATTAGACAGTGCTTCTACAATAGTTCCGTCCTGTTCAATTGCTGCTTGTTTAGCCATAAATTTTAATTAAGATACTTTTTCTATTTTACCTGTTTTCATCAAACCATCATAATGGCGATTGAGCGGGATATGATTTACTTGTTGCATAGTATCAATAGCAACCCCTACTAAGATGAGTAGTGAGGTACCGCCGTAGAACAATGCCCATTGGTCTTGGTACTGATGATTTTGAGCAGTGATGGGAAGATGGCTAGCAAGGCTATACATATAGAGCCAGGGATGTGATGGGCGACATAATTTTATCTAAATAGTCGCCTGTTTCTTCTACTGGGCGTATACTCTGGGATGAAACCTCCGCTTTACAGGTCATCGGCCATTTTGTTTGGTAGCACTGTGATTGCAGTGTAGAAATACGTGAATAGTATAATCATAGCTGCAGAATAGCAGGTTGTACCAAAAACCGAAGACGTTTGAGAAGGCTGCTTGAACGCTTTTAGCAAATTCGGATTGTGATAATCCGGCTACAGTGGCTGGAATGAACATCAGGGCTTGAGCGAAGATGACAGGCATTACCCTGCAGCATTGAGTTTTAAAAGGGATGTATTGACGAGCGCCAAATATATTTTCTCGTTAGCGCCTCCTCCATCGGCTGTTCTACGGGCGTACTGTACTGGGATTTGTCGTACTGCTTGATCAGGTAGATACATAGCAGGATGATTAGGAACCAGAGGATTATCTCGATAAGAATCAATAGTAATCTCC
>BNJS01002068.1_pt1 | contig 141018 bp, 155 predicted proteins | sample 8540461 | NCBI WGS metagenome assembly BNJS01 (sample SAMD00202454, study PRJDB9452) | human saliva metagenome | isolation source: human saliva | place: Japan
ATGCGGACAGCAAAGCCTCTTATTAAGATATGCAGAATTAAACAAAGATCTAAAAGAGCCACCACAGATTACCTTACATAAACACAGAAGATTTATTAGATAACCTTCATCACCTGATTCCGATACCGTATTCGTCGAAATGTCATCTTTGCTGAACTCGCAATCAGAGGTCAAACACACCCAATATCGACCGTCGAGAGTCTCGATACAGCCCGAATTGAGCATGGTCACCGCGATGAAACAACAGAATTGACCGGATTAGATCACCCCCGACCTGATTTCAAGAGCGAGCGATTGTCGAAAACCGTTGGCACACAGCACTCTTGCCCGCAACACCGAACAGTCAACATCGGTTACGGCCCAACGTTAACCTGGCTGAAACAGCCAAAGAGTCGATGTACCAATCATATTGCAACGCGTCAATACTCCTCGGCATGGAACGTTTATGAACGTGTCGAGAAGACTGATGACTGCCAAACCAGCACAGAAACTACCTGTAAATTTCGCCTTTCCTGTCAAATCCCCATTCCACCAGAGAATACATGGGTCATCTCTTCGACAGTTATTGAAGAAGAGAAATAAAAAACAGTCAAGAAGAAGGAAATACGCGAAAACAGTACCGGTTAACCGCAACCGAGCGTGCCGTCATACGATAAACGTGTCAATCTCGAAAGTTGTTCTCGACACCGATTGAGGATCACGAATAAAATGGAATTGACCGGTTTTTGATTTCAGTCTCGAGTAGCGATTGAGGTTTCACCCGATCAATTCCATTTCAAACAGAAACACTGGTTTCCGGAGTTGCCGACGAACGACGAAAGTTCTCGCGGCGCAGCGGCGCCAGTGGCCGCTGGCCTCAAAACCGGAAGATGTTTCCTGACACCATTCAGGCAACGTCTAGTCTTCGCTCTCGGTCGCGCCAACGGCCTGAACAGAAGCCTCGTGCCAGTCCCCGAGACTTTCGGCAGAACAGCCGAGTTATCGGTATCCGATTCATTTCGAATACTGAATAACCGAGAAATCAAAGAAATATATGAACAATACTTTATCAAAAATCACGATCATTTTCAAAGATGGTTAGTCTTTCACAGACGGTTTTATAATCAATCATCGACTATTTCTTTCGTACTTAAAGAATTCATTCGATGACATCGACAACACAACCAAACAGGCTGTATCTGTCAAACAAGGTTCGTTGAAAGAGCGAGACGATCGATTTCAACACGAACATTTTTTATTGTATTCACAGACAAAATTGCTGGCGGCGGTCGAGCGGCACCGTCCGACAAATCACAAACATCTGCCCGACGCGTGAAGCCAAATTATTGGTCAGGTCACAGCTAGCGAAACAAACAACACATTCCTCGAAATCGTTGCAGATAAATTGCGATTTTCGATTTACCTCGTGCCGGTCACGATTATTTTGTCGAGTTTTGTGCCCGATCAAAATCACGATTTGCCCGTTCAACAAAACCCAAATTACCGAGTTGCGCGCTTACGTGGTCGAAGCGTCATCATTTTGCTGAAAAACTGTTTCATCGCACAAATCAGCGCTGCGGCTTCAGCACAAACGAAAACACACAGACAAAACAAACCAAAGTTTCGAACCGACGATTAAAGAAAGTCATCCAAATTGTAGAATAGTTTGAAGATAAAATCGCACAGATTATCCTAAAACAGAAACATAGTTCAGCTGCGGTAACATCATTTCTGTTAAATGAAGAGTCGAAAATACCAGAACAAACAAAGTCAAAACCGAGCTGTTTTGTTCTTTCATGTTACAACAGCACAAGGAGGCATCAGAAATGATTGAAAGTCAGAACAATAAAAGATTGCCCATACCGGTGAGTTGAACAGGGTCAGCTGGTTGCCCACGCGCCAAACATGAACCATTACGGCGGCCCACGCCACATAAAGAGACGTTATTCAGCTCAAACAGCGATCTCATTGAGCCAGAAGACGATATCGATCGCACGCAGCCACGCAAGAGCACCGGTTCCAAAGACGACTAGACAAGATCAAATCATTACCTTCAGCAAAACGTGGTTCTAACGACCTGAAATTTTTCGACGTGATCTGACTGGAACGATGAGCATCTATGAGTTCAACAAAAAGCGTCCGGTGAAGCCGATAGATTGTCGTTTGCAGAAGATCACCGTCTTCACTTGTCAGATTGGTTTGCAACATTTTGAATCCAAAATCGTTGTTCTTATTCGAAAGATTCAATCGTTGTGAAATAGTTGCCGAAGATATTGTTCTGTCATCTCGCCTTTCGGTGAAACCAGCGCGCGAAGAGCCAGTGCCAAAAACGAAGCCCCGACGAGGCGTCAGCGACGGCCGATACGTCGCAAATAATCCCACATCAACAACCGACAGTGGCCTGGCCTGGAGCCAACTGCTGCAAGAAAGACAACCACTATGACGGAGCATTGCTTTACAACAAACAACAAAGAATCTGTTGCACAATCAACCGACACGAGCTCACCTGGCCAGTGCCTCAAAGACAACAAAGACGCCAATGAGGAACACATTTCACAAAATCTCTGCAACATTTGAGTCCCAACCCTCCAAAATATTTCAGATGACGGTCGATTGCACCAAGAACGTGATTATCCTGCTGATGGATTTATAAGTTGTCTAAAACGAATATCTTTTCCCCACGAACAAAGGCAGATGTTGTGTTGTTAGATCGATACCAAAACCGACATTGATCGAAATTTTATACTATCAAACAAGAAAGTTGTACCAAAGAAATAAAAGTTTCGTTCTGGCTGATTTAGGTTTGAAGCCGCACCGTAACATCAAATCATTTAATCCATTCATTATAACGGAAAACCTGCGCATCGTCAAACAACGATCGCATCAGAGTTTATTTACTCAACAGTCTGTCACCCTCAAAAGATTACCTTGACAGACGGTTGTGTGAAAATTAGCGTCAACGATTACCGTTTGAACAAACAAATACCAGCGAATCACCAGCTCGTCCACGACGCCCCGGTTATTGAACGAACGCCGCCGAAACAAACATTACCGTCGAAAACGAACAACTTTCAGTGAACACCATTTTATACCTGTCGAAACTCGTTATTTTACGTGAACAGTTGTGTCGAAGTTGTAGAATCAGTTGAAGAGTCTGAGTTCGTAACCAGTTTTTCAGTTAACGATCCGATATCAACGCATTCAACATAACGAACATTTCTCTGAAAGTTTGCAGAGGTTTCAGGAGACAAAATAAACTACCAACGCAAAGACGTTAACGATCACGGTCGATTTCAAAGAATACTAATTTGTAGTTGAACGGAATACCCCCGATCAGTACGCCACGTAAACAGCCAGTCAGTTTCGATCAAACTTCGGGCAAAGAAAACACAGCGATTTCGTTATTATTCAACCAGCTAAACCGATTCGTTTTTAAAACAACCTTTTTGCTCAACTCATATTTTCCGTTATAATTCCAGAAAATATATTAAACGTAAGAACGAGAACAAAACCGACAGAAAGAAGGTGAATAAACCGAGCGATATCAGTCCGCATGATTTCTCGCGGGGAAATCTGAAAAACGAAATCGCAAAGAAACATCATCATCGTGACCTTGTTTGTAAACGTGCCCAGTCGGAAAGTAACCAAATTGTCGACGGTCAATTGCGTCTGGTCGATTCAGCAATCATTCGTTTCGATCCGTCATTCTCGAGTCAACGTCACCGCGATTAAAAATTGACTTTGAACATACGAAGATTAAACGCCAGCCGACCGAACCACGCGTGAAATTATCGTTGGATCAGCAGCAAATTGTTCGAAATAGTGACAACAGATATTTTTCTGCGCGTGCAGTTCGCAGTCAACGTCGTTTGCTTGAACATATCGTCAATCCATGTCGAGGGCGCATGCTGGACCGACGATGCCGCGGTTCAAAAGCATCGCCATCGTCGTATCAACATCGCAGCTGAACCGGATGGTCGAATCGACCGAGTTCGGCAAGCACCGCGAACTCGCCACGAGTGAGTCGTTGACGAAGCGTGCTCGTCCCGAGCGACCACCACCGTGCCATCCGAATTGTGGCGAGACGAACACTGAAGACGGACGCGAGATCTCCCGCACACTCTTCTCAAAACCGTGTTCAGTTGAGTGACGGCACAATCACCTTTCATTTGTTTTATCAGTTATTTTGTCAACACCATCTCGCGCCTGGCCTCTTGATTATCCTATTTTTCCTTCGCCTTCAGCAGATACGAACAGCTGCCGTCTGATCACCTGACAGCCAACAGTTTTCCGTTTGTCCCTCTCGTGACCGGAACCCCGGCCGCCCAATGAACCTGCTGAGAGTTTCAGATAACGTTATCGAAACGGAGTTACGAGAGGAACTTCTTGCAAAGATTTTATCAAGAAAGTTAGTCGTTCTCTGGTTCGAAATATTATCTGGATGTGCTTAAACAGTGTGGCACTTTCAATTTTGTCACTTATTTTTCAAACTTTGGGGAATCAAAATCCTCGTGAGCGGAAGTATGTACACACTTCTTGTGTTTGGACTAGGAATTTCTGTACCTATTTATTTTTTTATTGGTACTATCTTGATGAACTTAGAACCTATTAGGACTAATGAGTTGTTTAAGGATCTAATCCTAATTTTCCAATTGTTATCTCCATTTATTGCCCTAATCTTACCTATCACAACTTGGCGTTGTTTTTATCAGGTATGGGCTCCCGTTGCATTTCTTTGTAACATTCTTGCTTGTCCGCTGGCCGATCATCAAGAAATGTTTTGCAGCATTTAATTAGGAGGTATTCTAATGGTTGAAGAAAAATTGACAAAGATGGATTCATCGTTACAATTCAAGAAGAATCTGTACTGAAAAGAAGACCGTGAATTTGCGATCAATGTTTATTCAAATAACGGTGAAGAAATTTGCACTGTGTACACGAATAACCCAACAGTTGCTCGTAAATACGAAAAATTCATTAAGAGCAGCCAGAGAGTTCGATCTGAAAAGGTTTTACTCTGGAAAACGGAAAACTTGTTGGTATCCAAGGTATTCTTGATCTAGACGTAGCTTCTGTTCGTATCTATAAGAAAACGAAAGGAAAAATGTCGGATGAGTCAAAAGAGGCTCTGAGAGCACGAATGAGTGTTGTTCGTGCTGGTAAAAATAAATAAAAAGAGTGATTATTACATCACTCTTTTTATTGGCTAAATTCTTCAACTTTAATTTTTAGTTTTTGAAGAAATTCTTCACGGGAGATCATCTTGTCCGTCTTGAATGTTTTGTCTCGCCACAATTTGAGTTCTTTTTGGTGAAACGAACCTTCAGGACGAGTACCTTCATCAAGCAACTCCTCAATTAGCAGAGTTTGCCAATTAGCACCAAGACTCAATCCAGTTCGATATCCAGGATAACTGCGATAATTTGTGTCTGTTCTGACAACAGTGCTTTTGGAGCCATAACATCGTAAATTCCAGCATAAGTCGCCGCAATAGCATAAGATTGTTGATATGATAAAACCTTAAACGACATTGAATGACTACGGGCAACACGCTTAAGAAAAATATCTGAAGACTTGTTTGTCACTGAAATAACTTCAGACAGAATTTTTGCCACTGATCCAGCGATAGATTTTGTTGTAATCACCGCACGTCGAGTTCCAGTGTCAACATAGTAGATACCCGGAACATCTTCGTATGATGTGTTTTCCAAAATCCAATTTCTTTAATAACATCCCTTGTTGGCTTTGATGTTATCAAGCTCAAATAACAGATCGAAAATAGTGAAATTCTTTTCATCGATAGACACAATTGGCCCATCGTTGAATTTGGATTTACCTTTTTCCGGCTAGAGCTTTTTGTTTACAAGCAAAGTCGATAATGAAGTATTCTTTCTCCCTTTGCATTTTCGTTTTTCAAAGATTTCCCCACGGAAATCATACTGAGTTTTATTATCACTCAATTTATTCACCTTCTTTCTATCAGTTTTTATTTTCTCATTCTTATTGATTTAATATATTTTCGAAATTATAACAGAAAAATATAAGGTTAAACAAAAAGTTGTTTTTAAAAAACAAAAATAGAGAGTTTAACAGTTGGAAAATAATACTCAAAATGTATATTTTCCTTTTGCAAAGTTTGTTAGTCGAAACTGACAGTAACTTTACGTGGCGTACTGCACGCCTCTACCAAGTCGGAGAATATATTCCCGTTCCAGGCTGCATTTAAAATTAAATATTTCTTTAAAATGTTAAGTGATCCGTTAACGTCTGCGTTGATGGTTTTATTTTTGCTCTTGTACAAACCTCTACAAACTCTTTTTCCAGAGAAAGAAAATGTTCGTTGTATTTGGACACGTTGGTATCGGATCGTTATCTAAAAACTAGATTTACTAGTATAAGACTCTTCTTGTTCTACAACTTCAACCCCTGCTTCTTCACATAAATAAGCAAGTTTGTTTTTAAATTTATAAAATGGGATATTCGCAAAAGTTTTGATTATTTTCGTTTTCCAATATTAATGTTTTGTTTCCAGCCAGCGTTTGTTCCAATAACCAGAACATCGATGGACTGTGAAACTAGGTAATTCACTAAATATTTGGCTGATTTCGACAAATAATCATTAACCTTCATTTCCCTTTTTGTATCTAATAAAATTAATCTTTTTGAGGAGTATTGTTTGTTAGGTAATAAACTCTGATACTTCGCAATCATTTTATTTGAGTATTGATTGATACTTTTTAAAGGTTTTTCCATTTATAATGAATGGATTAAATGAGTTTGATGTTACAGTTGCGAGGTTATTCAAACCCTAAATCAATAGAGGCAAACTTTTTATTTCTTTTATTTTTAACTTTCTTTTATTTTTGTCGTATAAAATTTCAATCAAATAATATCCGGTTTTTAGGTATCAGTCTAACAACTTTAACGTCACCTTTTTGAATTTCGTGGGAAAGATAATATTCGTTTTAGATAACTTTATAAATCCATCTTTTTGAAAGATAAAGCTCCACGTTCATATTCGGTTACAAATCGACCATCTTTTATCTAAATATTTTTGGAAGTTTTTGGTTTAAAATTGATATTTGATTTTTAAGTTTTATGAAGCTCTTGATTGCCTCATTAACTTTCATCTGTGTATGCTTTGAAACTTTTGTAGGTAGAGCTCGATAATCAGGTTGATTATTTACAACAAATTCTTTATTTATTTTGTTATAAAACTTAAATACTCCATCCTTAAATAAAGATTGTCTTTCTGCATATAAAGTTGAATTGAATAAATTTTTGCTCAAAAACAAACCCTATCAATTTCTTGATATAAGGGATTGTTTTTCTTTACGACAATAGAATATCGTCTATATTCAACCATCCTTTAACACCTCATCAATTTCATTTTTAACTTTTCTTTCTTCGCATACCGTAAAAGTTTTTCCTGAAAAAGAGCTGAATGATAGAAACAATATCTTCAACTAACTCCTCTTCTAACGATTGAGATTTCTCATCTTCAGATAGAACAACAATTTTAGTTCCAAAATGTTTGCAAACTTCTTCAATCTGACCAAATCCGAAACAGAGCCAATCTATCTTTTATACAAAACAAACAATCTATCAACTTCACGGACATAATTTTATTTAAGACTTTCCTTAAAATTCTTTCTCTCATCGTTCAAACCAGATCCCACATCTGAAAAATTTCCAAATCGTTCGGATTCATAAGAGCGATTTTGCTAAGAGAGTATGAAATTTGTCTGTCCAAGTCGCCACGATTCTTTTGATTATGTGTTGATACTCTTGCGTACAAAACGTCTGATCGAATATCATCTTCTATCAATAAGTCCCTTTTTCTTTTAGAGCTAAGATAACATCCTCTTTTTGTAATAGCGTCGACCACTATCCACATAGTAAGTTCGCAATTCTTCAGCATCGCCTCCTATTGGTCAGTGTAGATTTACTACAACCAAGCATTTTTGCTAACTCACCGGGTTTATAGGTATCTTTTTATTAATTCTGACTTTTTAATCATTTCTAATTACCTCTCCTTAATACTATTATAACATATAAAGAATAAAAACAAAAAGCTCAATTTTGAGCTTTTGTTTATTTTGCAAAAATATTTTCAAACCTTCTATTTTGTAAAAAGTGATATTATTTACCACAACTGAATTTATGTTTCTATTTTTGGGATAAATCACAATACGATTTTTTATCTTTTAAAAATTTCAACCCCTATCTACAAAAATTTCGTTGACTTAGCTTTTTAATCTCAAAAATCGTCAGGATTCGGACTTTTGGTTTGATTTGAATCCAGATTTACTGAGAAATTCAACTGAACTTTGTCTGTATTGATTTTTCGTTTGTGTTATAAACCCGCAACATACAGTTTGTCGCATTAAGAATAGTTTTCAATAAAATAGTGATGACCTTCCATTTTTCTCTCACAATAGTAATCAAGTAGCATAATATTAATTTGGGTTTTTATTTAGACGTGACAAAATCGTAATTTTTGATTAATTTTTAAAAACTCGATAAAATAATCAATGGTAACAGGAGTAAACCAAAAATCCACAATTTTATCTACAACAGTTTCAGGGAATGTGACGACACCTTCACTAAAGTATGACTGCAAACCAATAAATTTGATAAGCTTCACATAATCAGATAGATATTTGTAGTTGTAGTTTTCTGACAATTGTAGATGTTGTGATTCTCACTCAGTCCTATTACCCTCTTTAACAATTTTATCTGTAAGATCTACAACAAAAATGTTCGAGAGTTGTTGATTGATTTATAGAATCGATCGTCTCACTCTTGGCACTTGAGGCCTTGTTTGATAGATACAATATTTTAGTTATGATGATATCGAATGTCTCATCAGATAGATTCTTTAAATTTTTAAAAGAAATAGTCGTTGATTGATTTATAAAACAATTCCAATCTGTAAAGATATCTACCATCTTTGAAAAATGATGTCGTGGATTTTTGTCGAAGATGATGTTGTTTGTGTATACGCCTATATTTCTTTTTGAATTTCTGGACTTAATTTGTCCCAGTATTCAGAAAAATATAAATCGAGATCCCATTCTTTCAACTGTTTCTTGTTCTACCCAGAAATTATCTCCCTTCAAAAGAAGATTTGCTGAAAATTCCTCTAATTTTTCAAAAACCGATTCTTTGACCAAAAGAGCGAAAGATTTCGATATTTATAGATAAATAATCAAAGGGCTCATCTCCGGTTTTAGAGATATATTTTTCGCATACTTCGCACTATAACACCACAGAAACTCATCGGTTGTCAACAACTCAAACGAATCTTCCTGGTAAGAGTATGATTGTCCGATAGATAAATATAATCCTTTTCCTCAAAGGATTTAAGTAAACAGTCAATTCCATTTTGTTTGATGGTGTTGACGTATTTAAACAATCCTCAATCACAATTCTCCAAAAACTAGCTTTTTTCGGAATTGTTATTTTTAATTTTATCATCTCAAAAACAACACTTTCGAGTTGCGAGAGATTGTAATTTTCGCTTTTTCATAATATTTCCTTCTTTCTTTATTTGTTTAAGTTTTTATTTCTCTGTAATTATATCAGAAAAAGAGATTGTATAGCAATCTCTCTGGTGATTAAAGTTTAGCTTAAAAAGAGAAGCAGAAATTTTTAAAAGTTGTTTCTGTGCAAGTTTTTGTAATCGAAAAATAATCTTCTCCATTAAACTTACATTCCTCGTATTCCATACCAAGAGTATTGGCGCATTTTTTGACACTCTCAATTAAATTTTTATCAACCTCTTTTGCTCTTTTTGTAGAGTTAACATTTTAGAGCCATAAGTGATATTGATATTGATATTTTTAGGCAAAATTCTGTATTTTTGTAGTTTCTGCAACCGAATCACTCACTCTTGAAATCAAATCAGAAATTGAGTATTCTAAATCCGAAGTCAATTCTATTGTTTTCATCTCTTGAGTACAATATACTCTTAATTCATTTCTGTATAAGGAACTCATCTGATGTTCGATATTAAAATTAATATCTTTAACCTCTGATTTACTTTCAGGTTCAACCAAAGATGACATTTTTGTCCAACAATTCACAAATATCGGAATCAAAGGTGAATGAGAGGTTATCTAATAAATCTTCTGTATTTATATAAGAATAATCTGTAAAGAATTGTCTTTTTAAGATCTTTGTTTAGTTCTGCATATCTTAATAGAAAAGAAACCTTTTCTTTTTGTTTAGATTATTAAAATTGTATAAAAATGATTCGTCTAGTTTTTATAGAAATCAGGATTATTCTCTTGGATGATTTTCAATACATTCATCTTATTACTTTCAAAAATCATCAATACCAAACTTATCATAATCTGAAAATTCTTTTAACAAAAGCACAAATTTCTCTGTGTAGTTAAAACAATCATCAATAAAAATTTTGTTTGAATTATCAATGAAAATAATTTATATATTCCTCAAAAATAACATTCTGTAATAAATCCACGTATCATCATCTTTGAATGGTAATAAAACTTAAATTTTTATAGTAAAGATAATTAGAGGAGTACTGTGAGATACTATCAAACAGAAAGTTTTGAAAAATCACAAAATTCAAAAACAGAAATTCCGAATGCAGATAAGAAATCATAAAACTCATCTTGGAAAAATAAGTGACGGCCCTAACCTTGAGAGAAAAATCAATAAGAGCACTTTCATTATCTAAAAGTTACCTCTATCATTCCGCCATCAGTAAAAATTTTTCTTTTTCAAAATTGTTTCTTCCGAAGCACCAACAAAAATAAGCAACAACTTTTGAATCTTATTTTTATACCTTCTAGTATATTAATTAGTGTTTCCTTTTTGTTAATAAACTTTTTGGAATATTAAAAATTAATTTCCTTAAAAACCAACGAATCTACTATCAAAGCCTTCGACTTCATTGTTTGTGAAAAGTTCAAAGCGATAACTATGATCTAATTTTTTTGCTAATTCTCTTCGGCGGATTTAAAATTTTATTTATATTAAAAATTCCAACATCTTGTTGTATATCAACCGAGAATACAAACTCGAGTCATACTTGTCTAATATAACTATCTCTCTGAAATTAAATCAAGAAAAATTCTTTTTATCTGTAACTGATCCAGATAGGGTTAGTTCATTATAATAATATTCACCCAACTCATCTTTTTAAAATGATATACGTTAGGAGATTCAATCTCGCTCTTAAAAGAGTGACGAATAAAATCATAATTTATAGATTCAAAACAATTTTTTTAAATTATTCTCGATGGTTAATGATTTGTTTTTAATTTTTACTTGTAGTAATAACCATTGTTTTACCAGCCTTTATTATGAAACTTTTTAAGTTGTACTCTTCAATTAACCACCTTTTTTCGAATTTCTGATTTTTATGTAATCGATTTGATTATTAATCAAAAGGTGGTAAATAAATAGTTTCAACTAACAGTAATCCATTCGATTCTAATATTTCATCGAATTTTTATTAATTGAAAGTTTAATATTATCTAAAATCTCTATAGAGTCTCGCCCTTTTTCTTTTGCGAGATTTGAAACATTCTTTTCTGAAATTATTTTAGAGTTGTAAAATAATTCAACTAAATCATCTACGGAAATTTCGTTAATTTTATTGAATAAAATTCTAAACTTAATTTCATCAATCTCATTTTCTTTGTTTTTACTAAGTCGAAATAAGAAGATCCGATATTTGTCGTCTTACGATTATCAAGTAAATCATAAAAAATAGAACGACTCACCTTTACCATAAAAAAATTAATGTATAGCATTCTATCATCTTCTTGAAGAATAGAGAAATAAGATAAAAGTTTTAGGATATCTTCTTTGTCAAAAGAATCGAGAAATTCCTCGTCTTTTAAAAATTAGAGGGTTATTCTGTCTCTAAAAGTTCCAGATGTTAAGGACTCTCCTCCTAAAATAATTTCAGAGAGTAGGTTGCTCACCGAATTTTTAATATTTGTATTAACATTTTCAATAAAGCAAAGGTTTATCTAATATAGAGAAAAACGTTTTAGGTTTTAATTTGATAGAATCACAGATTAAAATCGCAAATTCCTTCAGGGTTTAGGATCTGTAAGAAATTCATTCTATCTACGCTATCCTTTCCTTTTTCAACAAAAACAATTTTTGTTTTTATCTAAGTCTATCAATACGTACAGCTTTTAAATCTTTTTCAAGAAAAACGAAAAACTCATCATCTTTTGTACATAGATAAATAATAGGAGACCACATCAACCAAGTCCGGCAATTCATTCTCCACGGATAAGAAATTTTTCAATAATGCTCTTTATTTTTCCGGAAACTTTAAATAATTGGATCCTCGTTTTTGTTGCTTTTTGTATTTATAACCAAAACAAATAATTCCTTTCTTGAATTTGTTTCTTTATTTATATTGTATCAAAAAGAGCTGGTTTTTCAACCAACTCTTTTTATTTATAACAAAATTTAGATTACAATGGTGTTTTTAAAAACTAAACTGATATCTGATGTGAGAGGTATTTTTGATTTGTTTATTCTCTTGATCTATGACCTCAAAAACCACTAACAATATCGATAAGACCGGTTTTTCCTGAACAATTCTATCAAATTGTTTGAGCAATACATCTAGTGTATTTCTGCTTATAGTTGCACTTGGTTGGTTAGAAATGTATGTCATTTTTGTGGGAATTAACTGATATTCAATGCCTCCAATACCGAATTTATTCTTGTCTCTCAATGATAGTAAAATCATCTAAAACTTTAGATGTGTATTTGCAAAGTTTTTCTATTGTATTCTGTTCGAAATGATCACTGTAATATCTGAAGGCGCTTATAAAATTGCTTTTAATTACTAAAAACACTTCTCCCACCTCTACATTCAGTTGAGTTATTGAAATCTACTGAAAAATATCTTTAGCTTAAAAAGATATAAGTGAGTGATGATCCACACCACCCAAACCTCGACTGCTCAGTAAAGGATTTTTGTTATATGTTTGCCAATTTTTAAGTTTATTTTTGTTGTTTAAAAAAATCAAGACTGTATATTATATCGTTGTAACCATCTAAAAACATCGAACAGATCGTTTGGTAGTCTGTTAATTTTTAGATTTATCAATTTGATTGTTAGAAAGCATATTGTCCAATTGGGCAAATGAGTCATTAATTTCTGATACGTAAGTTCCGAACCGATCCTCTACCGCTTTTTAAATCTAAATTGTAAATTCTTTCTAATGATCTGACATCTCTTTCGGTAATTAAAAAAAGAATGATCTTCTAAACAATTTTAATAAATCTTCACAATTAACGCCTTGATTTTTTTATAAAAGATTATAAAGAATCACATAATAAAAGCAACATTTCGTACTCGAATGTGACAAAACTAACAAAGCTATCGTTAGTTTCCTTTAACTCTTCAATGTCGTTTATAGAGTATTTTTGAAAGTTAAGTACTGATTGTATTCCTCAAAGAGAAAAATGTCTTTGGTATATTTTTTTGAATAAATATAAAAACCATCTTTTCCGACACAATCCAGGAAGTCGTCATTAACTAGTAAGTTAAAAACTCATTCTTTTTCAAAAATCATTTTCTTTGAAAAACTCATCAACTAAAAATAATATCAGAAAAAACTTTCCTACTTCAACAGTAAAAAGAATTGTTGATTTTTCTCAAGAGTAACCTCCAAATCGAGAACTTGTTTCTTAATAAACCACCCCTTATATTTAATTGTGATAGAGGAAGAAACTATTTCAGCAAATTCCTCTGGTTTAAAAATTTGATAATATTCATAATTAGCAAGATTTTTTAGGAAGTCGTAATCTCCCATTCTATAAAATGAAACGTCCTTATTTGTAAAGTCTAACAATACGTAATATTTGTATTCGTAAAAATCCTACTTTTTTTGTTTTTCTAAATCATAATCTTCTTGTAATAATATTTTTATCAACTCTTTTTGAAAAAAATTATTAAACTCTTTAAGAAAAATATTTTTTGAAATCCTTACCAGATCCTTTATATTTTTACAAATTCAACTCGCTCAAGTTCTTTTTGTAATTACAGGATTAATACTATCTGAATATTTTTTTCAGAAGAATCTTTTCTTATAATATCGCCAGTTTTTTATAACCATTCTTTTTACAACCTTTCTTTCTTATGCAATGTCGATTATATCATAAAAAAATATTTTTTCATTAAATAACCCATAAAAATGACGTAAAATAGTAAAAAGAAATTTTTTTGTCGAAAAAAATAATAAAAATCGATTTTTGTCTTTTTATTTTATTTGTTTATATGTTATAATAGTATACAAAGGATAAAGTTAAAACGATTTCTTATCAATATCATCTAAATATTTAATGAATTACTTAGTTGAACAGACTATCATTATTCTGGATTATATGATTAATGATCGCTGAAAACAAAACATTAATTTTAGAAATGAAAAAAATTAAAATATTAAATGAAGCCCCGAACGAGACGATTCTCTGACTGGGTAGAGGCGTGCAGTACGCCACATAAAGTCAATGTTATGCTTTTTGCTAACAAACTTTATAAAATAAAAATATACATTTTAAATGTTATTTTTAACTGTTGACATCTTTTAAAAAAATAACCTATAATAAGAATATCGAAACTTAATTCTGGGAGGGATGGCAGAGTCAGGACGATTGCGCTCGTTTGCTAGTCGAGTGGTGGCCGAAAGGTCACCCGTGGGTTCGAATCCCACTCCCTCCTTACCACACATCATTCTTTCCTTCTTTTGATGTGTGGCTTCAATGCCTCTTAGCTCAGTTGGCAGAGCAAGCGACTTTTAATCGTTGGGTCACTGGTTCGAATCCGGTAGGGGCAATAGGTTCGGATGGCAGAAGTGTATTTGTCGTCAAGATTTGTTGAGTTAACGCACAAGTCTTACTTCAGATATTACGGGTCTAATAAATTCCATCGTGAAATCAGCCTAAAGTTTTCACAAGTGCAACTGGTTCTATAAAAATATCAGTAGGGTAGGCCCAAAGCTGAATATTTTGCAGATTAAATAGAAGTCCGGATTCTTAGCAGGAGCACTTTCGAGCACCAGGGGTAGCATAGAATTAAAACCAACTACCCGTCCTAAAGTTGTATGTGAGGAAAGGATTGATAATCGTCCTTGCAGTCCGACAAAATTCTGGTTTTTGGGTTTTGGAGTCCAGATCTCCAAGATCGAGTGGTAACAGCACTGACCAGACTTGTCGTGAGTAAAAAACACACGCTGGACATCTCACTAGTCTTCCTGTAATAATTGCAGGGGAGTGGACGTAAAGTTACACGATAAAAGCGGAGAGGCACTTTCTGGGGTGTTATGCAAGCTGCCTTTTAAGACTGAGGGCAGACGAAAAAGGGAGCTTAAAAACGCTCCCTTTTTGTTTTATAAAAATTAAAAAGAATCACATATAGTTCACTTCTGGAAGTTGAACTGTTTTTATCGAAAGAAACTTGAATCAAATCAGGAGAAACCTTGAAGGCCCCTTTAGTTCCTTTTTCTTAGAATGTTATAGGCAGCATTAACATCTGCGTCAACAACTAAACCATCTCCTGCTTTGTAATTGTGGAAATTTGATTTACTTCGTTCACCAGAAAAAATCTCATTCTTGAAATCATCGTTTGCAATACTATTAGCAACGGATGTCTTATGTTCATCGACGACGACCACTTCCAACGAAATAATACTACAAGCGGTTATCATCTGTGCGTACAACGACAACATAAAATCGTTGCTATTATTAAGAGACATAGCACCTGATCTTCCTAAATACAATTTAGTAATACCCATACCTTTTAGTTCCTTGACAATGCCGAGGGCATAGTTCAAAGTTTTTCGGTAGAATGCGGAACCGACATTTTTGCTGTTGAATTTCTTATTGGTAGGATCAATCTTTAGGCAAGCAAGATATTTTTTGTATTGTTCAGAAACAAACGATACTGGTCGGCGTTGATCTGAAAAAACAGTAGTGATAAGATTATCATCTTTATAAGATGTGTTGATGTCGATAGCAGCAGACAAAACTTTAGTACTTTTATTTTTGTCACGTTCATAACACTCACCAACAAAACTAACCGAGTTAGTATCTTCGCCAAGTTCTTCAGATAACATCGGAACTTTTACAATTTCAGTGATGGTTGATTCTTCAATAACTTTAGTGCGAGAAACTTCTTCTTTATAAAGTTCAGTAATTACAATGTTGTACTTACCAGCTTTACCTTCTTGAACTACAGTTTTTTCAGTTACATCTAAATCCGGGATTGTTAACGTAGGATATTGAATGTTGTGTGATAGAGTTGTCACTTTAGGAGTTTCGACGAAAAGTTCGATAAACTCACGAATATCCTTGTAGATCAAACCTTGTGATTTCATATCGATTACAAAATCTTCAATCTGTTCAAACAAATTTTGGTACTCGAATGTTACATCATTTTCGCTGTTTTTGCTTAATAAAATTTGCTCCTTGATGTTAGAAACAATTTCCTTACGTGTGATATTTTTCTTTTATTTTTGTCATCAAACAAATTCCTTCTTTCTATTACCACTTTGTGTTTTTGTTTTTAATTATATAGAAAAAGACGTTTTAAAAACGTCTTTTTAAATTAATGTAAATTCTTCTAATTTTTCGAAAAATCGACTGTTGGAATTTTTCAACAAATTAAAATTTACTAGCGATTTTATCGTTTTAATTTCACTTTTTGAAAATGATACGTTTTTCAAGCTATCAGATAAATTAAATAGATCTTCAAACAGAATCTTAGAATTTCTGCATTTTGATAACAGGGTGTAGATAACACCATCGCTATCAATCTTGTTTGTTGGTTCTGGTTTATGAAACATTGTAAGTTCAATGTTTGTGCCGCCTTCTAATATTTTAATTAGTGATTTCATTTGTAATTCAATATCGATAGGGTCTGCCTTATTATTAACTAAGTAATTCAAGTCAAACTTGTATGTTTTGCCCTTTGAATAGTCTGTTGATAAATATTTCGTAAAAACAGCTGGGATAGAAAACCCGTCTCTCCTATCACGACGAGGCTCAAATAAGTCCAAATACCAATCACGTTTATCCTGTCCATCTAAAATAAATTTAGAAACGGCATTTCCGTATACGCTTAATACATAATCCCAGTTTATTACATAATCGCTATTAGGTCGCCCGACTCCACGAAATTTTGTAGCAATAGCTCTCAGATACTCGTTAATTAATTTAGACTTTTCTAATACAGTCTCATCGGAAACTAATTCTTCTTGATCTCTAACCAGCTGACCTTCTACAATTTTAGAAATTTCTTTCTCTATATCTGTTTCAGACTTTTTGAGATCATATATAAGGTCATCTACAACAACTTTTCCAGAGTAACAATTTTCTTAGATTCCACTCCTTAAAAGGAATTGTGAACATCCTTCAAAAACCAAAACTCGTCTTTCAATTTATATTCATTACAAAAAGTGGTTTGTAATTTCTAGAGAAAAATTGAACTTTATATTCTAAGGATGATTTTTTAAAAAGAATGGAAACACCTCTTCATTGATTTTTGCCAGAGAATTTTAGCGAATCTGGGTTATCAACTAAAAAAAGTTTTAAGATTCTTTTGATATTGAGACTCGAATTTTTCTGTAATAGATTCAGAATTTTATCAATATCTATAACTTCGAACCTCTTAGGATGTTCCTTACGATTTTTGCCAGTTTCTCCCCTTATTATCTTCTGAGTAGACGATAAACGGATCGTTTTGGATCGTAATTTCTTTTTACAAAATCAGCAAAGTTTTCAACGCCAACAAGAACAAAGAGATAATATTCCAAAAGTGGTCTTGTCTTTGCTTTATTCCAATTTGTAAATAATTTAAACTGACCTGAAAAGTAAATCATAATAAAGATAAAGATCACATCTTGATTTGTACAAGAGTGGAGATTCTTCATTAAATCCAGATGTTTTAATTAATTTTTCATAATTGTTTTTTTCTACAATGTTATCTTCCAACTCAAAATAAGACTTTATCTTGTCAGAAAAATTGATTTAAAACAAACGGATCCGACAATGATTTTGCAATATCAGACAACGAAAACATTTTTATTGTTATCGCTTTTTTTATAACCATTTAATTTCCTTCTTTCTAACTACTGAGTAGTTTTTAATTTTTAAATTATACAAAAAGAAGTCGCCGTAAAGCAACTCCTTAAAATGTTAAATAAGTTTGAACTCTTCAACTCGTTCGAAAAAGTCGAATTTTACTGGTGAAATAGCTAGATTATTTTCACACATAGTTTTTAAGATCGAGATTTCAGATTTTTGAAAATGATCAACTTCTGTTGTTCATCCGTTAGAGAAAATAGATATGTAAAAATAGTCGAGATTGATATTCCCCAGAAAATATTGTGTACAGACCTGTTCCAATAAAAATGGAATAAATTTAGTTGAATGGACACCTTGTTTTCAAGTAATTTTGAAATTGTTTCAAAATAATAATCAATGTTACGACCATATTCTTCATCGATATCAATTAATACACTATGGATATCAACGTTATATTTTTTTGTTAGAAGAATATTCATTAACTAAAAACTTCTCTACGAAAATATTGTTGATATACTCATCCGTCTTACCTAAATAAGGCTCGCCGAAGATATCCAAGTACCACTCAGGATTATCTTGTCGTTCAATTATGAATTTTTGAAATTCGCTCCCCAACTTCTTTAAAAAGTTTCTTCCAAGAAAAAAACCTTTTTTGTGTGTTGTGAACAGGTTCGTTCTAATTCAGAGTAATATCTAGTTGCGTCCAAAGCAAACCTTACAAGACTGCTTGAGTTAATCTGAATCCTTTTCTGTTCATAATCTTCGCAATCTTTTTGGTACATCATTTCCGAAAACCTTTCAATCTCTTCATCAATTCCAGTACCAGCTTTTTGAGTTCCTCAACTGCCTCTTTCAAAGTGAAATTTCCATCATAAAAATTTTCAAGTTTTCTCTGTTGAAATACTTTATGTAGACTTTCCAAAAATGAATACTCATCTTTCAGCTTATAATCTTCGCAAAAAAGTATAATAATTATCTTCAAAAGCTCCCAACTTATAATTTAGGTTTCTTGCAACAAAAAAATGGGAATACAAAAAGAGTATTATTTGCTGAAAATTGCATATCATACTGATCATCGTACAAGAGGAAGTTTTTTTAGATTCTTGCTGTACTGTTTTTGGAAAAGTTTGTTTAACAAATCCAGAATAGTTTCCATATCAGTAACTTCAAAAACTTTAGGATATTCTTTTTCGATTGCGATAATTTCTGTGTTCATTATCACTAGAATATTCCAAGAATTTATTATTATAAGAATAATATTTTTTTATAAACCCTTCGAATGTTTCAGATCCAACCAAAACTTTCGTTAAAGTGTTTGGAACATCACCATTAATTAACAACGAAAACTTTCCTGTTAATAAATCATAATAAAGATCCATCCTATAACGTGACTTGTAAAGTACTGGAGATTTTTTTCAGAATGTCCATTCTTTGATTGCAAAGAATAATAATTATTCTTTTTCTTTAGAATGTCACAATCCTCAAAGAAAAGTTTAACTTCAATTTCGAACTGTTTCATAACATTTCCTTCAGAAAATGCTTTTTTGAGATGTCAGTTATTTTGAACAACTGATTTTTGTCTTTTTGTTATTTATAACCATTTAATTTCCTTCTTTCTTCTCCTGAAATAAATTCAGTTTTTATTTTTCTTAAATTATAATAGGTTCTTTAATTATCTATCGTAATTACAGAAAAATAAAAAGAGGTGGTTCCTGTTAATACCACCTTTTTATTAGCAACAAAACCCTACTATTTGTTGCTAAAGGATACACGAGGAATAACTTCTTCGGCGAAAAAGCTTTCCACGTGTTTTATCAGTTTTAATATTTAAGCCTTTACCAGGCTCGATACAAAACTTCTCTCTGACAACTCGTGTGACCACGAGCTCAGAGTTCTTCAACTTCTTGGTGTATTCAGTTTCACCAGAAGAGTATGAATCTTCATTAAGACTCAAATTTGTTGTAAACGTAGGATTCTCAAAAAAGTGAATATTCGGTTTACTTAAAAGCTCACGTTTGCCGTCGTAGATAACATCATCCCCGGATGTTACTACCATTTTGTCTGATACAAATTCAACCTTAAAAGTTCTATAAATTTGTACCTCCTTGTTTTCTGACAAGGTGACGCCATCGTACCATCCCAATCCCATTGGGATAATGGCAACGAAGATGTTTGTAAATAAGATACACATTAGTATCCTGTACAGTTTATTCCAAACTGTACTTGCTTTTGGAAGTGATTTTACTCCCAAAACATACAATGCAGTAAATACTACAACGAACAAAACTAAAAATGATGTCAAACTCATTTTATCTCCTTCTTTCCGACTAATATAGTCTTTTTATTTTTAAATTATAAAAGACTCTCTTAAATGAGAGCCTTTTTTTAATTGAATGATTTTAGAAATTCAACAACGTTAGGTGTTTCTGTTTCTATGATTTTTTTATCTAAAAGAAATTCAATAGCCTCAACCTCGCTTTTTGTTGAAAGATACTAATTCTTTTTTTGTCATCTGATAGATTTTTTTCAACCACTCAAATGTATAATACCATTGATCTGTTGTGGATACCAAACTCTTTAACTCACCACTATAGGAATCGTCTTTTTGAGTTTGAGATAATAGGCGGATTTTAATTTTAATACCCGATTCTAGTAATATACCAATGCTACTATTTAACATTTGATCACCAAAACCCTGCCCTAAAGATTCATAGTTCACTCCAAAAAAAGAGAAACATTTAAACAAAAAAATCTTTACTTATCTTATTAGATAAAGAAGTAGCTAATCTTGTTCTAGTGCTTGAGTATGGAAGCTTAAAATCTCTAGATCCGATCAAATCAATATCTGTTCTTTCCGATTGAAATCTTTTGATATATTCAAACAATTTACCCGTTATTAATTTTGAAGCAGTAGACTCCTTTTCTCCTCCTGGTATGTAACTAATCAAAGAAGATACAACTTCGAATAATTTTTGGATTATTGAAGGTAATATTTCCATTTTCTAAATCATTGACATCTTTCTCAAAAATTGCTCCGATGTAAGTGTCTAATAGTGAGTCTAGATCTTCTGAGAATACCTTTATAATACTTAATTAAATCATCAAATGATGATGATCCGTTAATAATATTATTCAATTCTCTCTCTTTGTACATTTTATAAATAAAATGAAGATGTTCAGCCTCTTTCTTTAAGTTACCATTATCATCTATTAAATAAGTGCAATTAACTCCAAAATATTCAACTTGTTCCTCTAAGCTTCCAAGGTATTGGAATGGGAACACATCAGTATCATTGAATTTCGATGAATACTTTAAAACACTCGGATTGTCAACTAACAAAAATTTTCAAATTTCTCTTATATTTTTCCAAAATACATTCTTGCATTTTAGATATAAAAGATTTATTTTTCAATATTATTGTTGGGATCCGAACAAAAATCTTCAAATTCAAACATAGCTATTAAAATGGTATCAAAAAGTTTTGATTTATATATAGCTTCATCTGCCGAATTTGTATCATATACATCTATATTTCCATTAACGATATTGTAAGTTATAACCAAATGGTTATTTACATCAGAATGGCTAGAGAAGAATTTTCTTATTGTATCTTTGTGCGGATACAAAAAAAGATTCATCTTTTAAAATCTCATTAATCCCTTTTTAATTGATTAATTGGGTTTTCCATTTTTGTGCTTTTTCATTTTTCCTTCTTTCCGACTAATATAGTCTTTTTATTTTTTTAAATTATAAAAGACTCTCAAGAAAGAGAGCCCTTTTTAATTGAATGATTTTATAAATTCAACAATGTTAGGAATATTTGTATCCAACAATTCGTTGTTCAAAAGAACTTCTATCGCCTCAACTTCTTTTTCGTGGAAAGAAATAAGTTGTCTTTTTGCAGTAGGTAGATTTTTTCAACCACTCAAAAATATATTCTGACTGTTCTGTTGTAGAAATCAAGCTCTTAAACTCGCTTCCGTAAGAAACGGTTCTTCGTGTTAATAAACGAATTTTTAATTTTAGCTCCAGAATCCAACAACACGCCAATGCTATCATCTAAACATTCGTATACAGAATTTTTATCTAAATTTCTATATCCAGCTTCAAAAAGAGAAACGTTCAAACAAAAATCATCGGTGATATTTTCAGCTAAAGTCGTAGATATTTTTATTTCGTCTGAAATGATTACAGATATCAAAATCTTTATCTCCAATTAAATCAACATCAGCCTTTTTCAGTTTGACATTTTTTTAATATATTCAAAAGATTTATTGATTAGAATTTTTCAGAGCTGTATCATCATCAGAAGCTACTGATGTATATCTGAACGCAGAAGATACAGCATTAAACAAGCGTGCGCTATTGAATTTGGCTTTTTCCATTTTCAAAATCTTCGATATCCTTTTCAAGAATTGAATTAGAATAAACTTCAACTTTTGAATTTATATCTAAGGATAGTCGTGCACAATACCTATACAAATCTTGAAAAGGAAGCTGAGCCGTTTAACATTTCTGGTCAATCCACGCTCCTTGTACTTTTTGTATATAAACTCAAGGTGTTTAGCTTGTTCACGAAGGTTTCCATCTTGGTCAACCAAAAGATAAGAATTATTTTCAAAATATTCGAGTTGATCATCCAAATCTCCCAAGTATTGGAATGGGAACACATCTACTGAATCGAATTTTTTTAGAGTATTTTAAAACCTCTGGCTTGTCAACCAACAAAAATTTTTAAATTTCTCTTATAATCCTTGGATATTTTTGGTAAACCTTTGATACAACTTTATCAATATCTACACAAAAAGTATTCTTCTCGAGGGCCACCACGATTATATTTCGGGTTGAAATAGATTAATTCTTCGTCTTTATTAAATTTAGAAACAAAAATCCTCAAATGTTACTATTCCGATCAGGATTGTATCGAAGAATTTGGATTTACGAATTGCTTCGCTTGGATAACAATCATAATAAACATTTACTTTTTGATCCACGACATTATAAGTAACAATTAAACAATATTTACTTTTTAAGTATTTTTTTGTTGATTCGTATGGTTCACCCGGAAAAACGTGAGTGCCAACCTTTCTTATGTGTTTTTAGTCTACCATCAGAAAAGAAACGCTTGATTGTATCCTTAAAAGGATACAAAAAGACTCATCTTTTTATAAGGTTGTTAATTTCCTTTAATTGTTGATCTTTATTTGTTATTTTTTTGTGTTAATCATTAGATTCCTTCTTCCTATCAGATTTAAAATCTGATTTCATTTTCTTTCTGAATTAATTATAATAAATAGATAATTCAACTACGCTATAATAAATGTAGGCAAATAAATTTAGCCTATTAAAACGTTTTTGGTAGGAGGTAAAAGTTGTGAGCTTAAGAAAAATCACAGCAATCGCTAGCGTATTCGCTACTACACTTCCAGCACTAATTGCCGCTCCTGTTTTTGCAGAAGAGTCTAGCAGTACTACAACTGATCCAGCGGTAGAGCTAACTGCTGGAAAAAGATTCAGACAAGGAAGCTAAAGTAAGTAAAAGGTGATCAAGCTCTTACCGATAATTCTAAGAGCAAGGATAAGGAGTCTGATAAGAACACAACCGTTCTTAAGAAAGAAGAAAAAGGCTCCTGAAACTACAGAGGCTCCAAAGAAAGAAGAACCTAAACCAGCTGAGAAAGTTCCAGAAAAAAACTTCCAGAAGCCGGTTTCGAAACTATTGGTGCTGGTCTTCTTGGTGCTTCATTTATCAGTGCTGGTGCTGTAGCAGTAGCTAAACGCAAAGCGAAAACGTCAATAAAAATCATTCTCTTTTTAGTCTAAAAATAAGATAAAGACTAAAAAGGAGTTTTTTTATTTGTTTAAAAGAATAATACTTTCATTATTGGAGCATATTTTTTTATATAGGTATTTTGACAGGCTCCATTTTTGATCATTTTTGGAAATCAGATAACCGCTCACATTGCACGCAGCACAACGCAACACACAGTTGTAAAGAAGATTTCTCAAGATGATTTAAAAAAAGAAAACGAAAAAGCTGATTATGATTGGTCTAACGTGTCAAATTCAAACGTCCTCGACTCATTATCAGCTAAAATGAAAAGTCAATCGAACCCGATTGCAATTATGACACAACCAGAAGCTAAAGTTGCCACAACAGTAGTCGCCGGTCTGGATAAATATCAGCTAAACCTTTCTGCTGGAACTATTTCAGCAGATCAAAAGTTAGGAGAAGGTAATTATGTGTTAGTAGGACACCACGTACCGAAATCAGGTGGGCTCTGTTTTTCCGGAATTTATTATTTTGGAAAGCCTGGACAAAAATTTACTTAACCGATTTAGATAAGGTTTATGAATATACGGTCACTAACGTAAAATTTGTGGAAGAGACCGACACCGATATCGTAAGACAATCAAAAGTTGATTCTGAAGAAAACGGGCACACACCCGGAGTTCCGATGTTAACACTTATTTCTTGTGATATTACCGGAGATAAACGTATAACTGAATATGCAGATTTAACCGCAACTTACGATTTTAATAAAAAAATAAATTACCAAAAGAAGCCGTGGATGGCTTTGAAAAGGCAGGTGACTTTGATTGGAGATCATAAAGAATTTTTAAAGTAATTAAAATCGCCTATCTATTAATAATCTTCACACTCGCCGGTCTCGCCTTATATACAAAAATATCCGGAAATAATATCGTTGATAACTTTGTAGCTGGTAATAAATTCGAAAGAATTGAAAGGTTGTCCTTGCCACAAAAGGTTTTAAATAAAGTAGATCAGACCATAGAAACAGAACTTGGACGATTAAAAAAATAACAGATATTAAGATATTAAACGGGGTATCGTATCATCCGGACGGTTCGAGACAAGAAGCGTTTGTTATAACTTATGAATTTACGCCTAAAAAATCAGGTATAAAAACGAATACACTTTTTGATGAAACGGTAATTGTTACACAAAATGATAAGAACCCACAACCAGCTGTATTTTTTGGAGGTGGTGTTGATCAATCTGTAATTGATTCAGTGAATAAGAGTGTTGGAATTATTTCAGAAGAGGAGGTTGGTAAACCAAAGACTGCCTCTAGTGCATACGCCGTTGATCCCGGTAGAGTAGATGTCCTTTTTGGAAACAAAAAAACACTTTACTGGGTTAATAAAAAGGAATAAAAAGAACCAGAAAAACTGGCTCTTTTTTTATTTTTATCTAGGTAAAATCTTATATTAAGTCAGACTTGCAAGATTTCCAACTAGCGTCCACGTGTGAATCCACACCGTCAAATCCTTGACTACGCAAGCGATCTCTAGAAATTCGTTCCTCGAACTCTCTTTTCTCTCTCTTTCCATAATATCTCGCACAGGTACAAGCAGAACACTCACAAGAGAATGTGTATTTGCTATATTTGTGTGTCGGTTTTACTTCTTTTCCTGTCAACTCTTCCATAATCTTCGCTTTTTTTAACGATAGCATTTCTAGTTGCAGCAAGTCGTCTTGATTTTCTTGTTCTTCCAGCCATACGCTGATACCTCTCAAAATCTTTTTACCTTATATATCTATTGTAACGCATTTTCAGAAAATAATCAACTACAAACTGATAACGTTTTCATTTGAGTGGTATTTGAAAAGGTTGAAATTGATTTAAATTTTGTGGTAAAATTGAGATAGAATATTATATTAGAAAGTTGGATTCTAAATTGGAATATAAAAATTTTTTCAAAAAGTTCACCCAGATTATTTTTCTTAGTTGTTAAATCTGGCGAAAAATTTATTAATTGATACAAACCTATTACAAAAACATTAACTAACAAAGATAAAAAAATGTCCAGAACCACGAAAATGTCGATGAGTTGTTATTCAAATTAAAAGATCGAAACTTTGAATTACCATCCATATCAACAGTGGTTGAGTATTTTTCTATCTTATGCTAAAAGAGTGGAAAAAGATTTTGAGATCATTGACGATATTTATTGGAATGAACAAAATCGGAGCTTTAAATTCCTCGGTCAGAAGAAAGTTGAAAATAACCTACCTTATGAAGAAATCAAGGTTGACGCTGAGATGAGTGGAACATTTATCTCTCTAGACGTTGAAACTACAGGTTTAAATCAGAAATTCACTCTATCATTCAATTATCAGCAGTTAAATACGAGAATTTCGAAAAAATTGCTGAATTTGATACTTTTGTTGCTCCGTCAAATGATAAAATTATTTCAGAGGAAATTACTGAGTTGACCGGGATCAAACCGTCAGATTTAGAGGACGCTCCCGACTTCTCAGAGGCTTGGGATAAGTTTAAGGAATTTTTTAACGGTGAACAACTCGTTGGACAAAACTTAATTTTCGACTTGCGTATGCTCAGTTCCGAGTGTAATCGTGCAGAAAAAGAATTTGGCGAATACACCTATGCAGATACCTTAACAATGACTAAGCGAAAATTCCCTCACCTTGGACGTGGAAATTACAAGCTGGAAGTATTAAAGAAAAAATTTCTACCTGAAGATATTGCAGCACTTGATTCACACAACTCTCTTAATGACTGTATCATTGCTGGTGAACTTTACAAATTCTTGCTCAAGGAGGCCAAGTAAAAAAATTTGTTATATTTATCCCAAAAGAATAAAATGATACTTGCAGGTGTTATGATCGGATTTGTTCTTATTGGCGGAATTATTTACGGTACCGTCGGCAGAACATACTTTGAAAATCAAAAGATTGCAAGTATAGAAAATAGAGTTGATAGTTTTATCGAAAATAAATACACTAACGCCATCAAAGATGGTGTGACTGTTGATCAAGTTTCTGATATTCAAAAGGATATCGATAACATCAGTGATAATTCAAAGAAAAATAAGACTTCAAAATAAAGTACAAGCTATTGTCACTCAAGCTAAATTGCAATCAGATTTGAAAGTACAAATTAAAAAAATTCTCTGAAGCTGAAAAATTAGAAGATGTTAGTTTAGATGATTTGAAAAACGCAATTTCTAAGGCTCAAGGTATCCTAAACGTCAAGGTTAGAAATAACCTTATTAAAGATGGTAATGATATCTTAGACAAGGTTGAGTATGCAACCTACACTTTAGCTGAAGCCCAGAAGATGACAGGTGACAATCCCGGACTCTACTACACTGTTGAGGGCCTTAATGAATCAGTTGCTTATCCTGAAACTAAAAAAGAAGTTGATAAATTATTAGAAAAAGCTAAGAAAGAAATTGACAAAGAAAAGTCTAGCACGGACGAACAGAAAACTGCGAAGAAAAACGTCGCAATCCAAGAAGCACAAAAGGGAAGCACTTATTCTTTTACAAAAGGATCTTCCACTTCAACAAAAAAATGAAGGCTAACGAGTATCAAATTTTCAATAAAGTATTGACAAACAATTCATTGGCTGGTCAGAAATTTCTTGGTGTAGAAGATGGTAAGGTTGTCGTTTACACAACTGAACTAAATTCTGGAATTGTTTCAGTTAAAGTAATTGTAACCGTCGAGTACACAACAGCTAGAATTTCTACTCCACAGGTTTTTCTAATTTCAGTGTTTTTAGTTCAAGTATTAATGCAGACAACTATACTATCGGTACACAACAAAGCAATGATGTTGTTATCAGCAACAATGGCTTTGAGACTTTGAAAAATTCACTTCGTTAAAAAGGGGGACATATCTTGACTGAAGAAATTAAAGAAACGAAAGATAATGAGAAGCTTCCTAAAAAGAAGTGACTCAAAAATAAAAATAAAAAGTAAAAATTAGAGTTTTTAAACAAAAACGATTTTACCAAAAAGGTTTGGTTTTTGGATTTTTAATTATTTTACTTTAGGAATTGCTGGTGGCGGATATGTAGGTTGGAATAAATATGGAAAAATGGTTACAGAGGCAACCAACACCGGATTCCAAATTGCTGAATCATTAGATAAAAACGTTCTTCGGAGCGATCAACCAACTACAATATACGATTATCAAGGTAACGAGATAAAGCGTTTGAATACCCAGGCAGATTATCAGGTGAAAACTGAGGATTTTAATAAGTATCTCAGACAAGGTTTCGTCGCAACAGAAGATGAGCGCTTTTACCAACACCACGGTGTTGACTTGTGGGCAACACTTCGGGCTGTTGCAACTTATGCTAAAGGTGGAAGCCTTCAAGGTGGTTCTACCATAACACAACAGTTGGTTAAAAATAAAATCCTTAAAAATTCTGCTCAAACATCAAGTCGTAAGATTACAGAACAGGTTATTGCTCAGGAGCTTGAAAAGAAATTCTCTAAAGATGATATTTTGACAGCATACTTGAATTACATCTACTTCGGTCACGGAGCTAATGGTGTCGGTATGGCTGCTAAATATTATTTCAATAAGGATCAGAAAGATTTAACGGTTCGTGAGTCTGCTGTAATTATCGGTTTAACAAATAACCCAACACTGTACGATCCCACGATCAACCCAGAAGAATCTGATAAAAAAGTTAAAGAAATTCTTGGTAAGATGTTGAGAAATCAGGTTATCAAACAAGAAGAGTATGACGAGGCCGTTAAACAAAAGACTGAACTCGCAATTACACCTCTTGTTAATGAAAAAGATTACACGGATAATTATGCTATTAGTTTTTGCTATGAATAGAGCGGCAGAAGATCTAGCAGTTGTTGACGGTTTTGAATTGAAGTATAAATTCAGTTCTGATGAAGAATATAAGGAATATCATCAAATTTATAACCAAACAATTCAGGACAAGATGGAGCAGATTATTGCTGGTGGATACAAGATTTACACATCAATCAATCCGGCTTTACAAGCAGATTTAGAAAATAAAGTTTATGCTGAACTTTCTAAATACGGTGCTGTTAATGAAAGCACCGGAAAATATGATTTGCAAACGTCTGTAACAGTTTTAGATAATCAGACGCACAATGTCGTTGCAATAATTGGTGGACGTGGAACCGAGAACGATTACGTGAATCGTGCTTATCAATTTCCTAGACAACCCGGATCAACGGCTAAACCAATCATCGCTTATACACCTGCATTTGAGAACGGAAGTCTGCTACCTCAAAGTTTAGTGCGTGACTCTCAATTGCCAGAGTATCCAACAGTTGCAAACGCTGCCGGAATTTATTACAACATAGATTACACGGTTCGTGAAGCTGTAAACTGGTCGTTTAACACAATTGCTTTGAAGGCAAGTTTGATGACTAATATTGATGAAGTTACAAATAAATTGGCTGATATGGAGTTCCACACTCTACACCCTTACGACAATAATAATATTATTGCTATCGGTGGTTTTACATACGGTGTTACAACTACTGAAATGGCTGGGGCATACTCTGCTTTAACAAATAAAGGAGTGTTTTACCAACCATCAAACGTTGAGAAGATTACCTCCGCATACGATGACTCAGTTTTATACCAAAACAACCATCAAGGTAAGAAAGTTTACACTCAAGAATCTTCATACGCAATGCTAGACGTTCTCAAAACTGCCGGTTCAGGGCATACCGTAACTGACGCTGGTGCTCTTGCAGATAATTATCCAAAAGAATATCAAGGCGGGAAAACCGGTACAACCGATTACTATCGTGATGTTTATTTTGCTAGCGTAAGCCACTATTATACAACAACCGTATGGGTTGGAGCGGATCAGCCTCGAACTCTTGGTGATTACGAACGTAAAGAAGCTAAGATTATCAGTCGCATTGTTAATAATACAATATTAGCTGGAAAAACACCGGTTGACTTTGAAAAACCTTCTACTGTAAATAAATCAGGAAATACAATCACTTTTACAAGTCAAGAAGATATCTCAAAGAGCAAAGTTGTAAATCAAACAAACTTCTCAGAGGAAGCGTCAAAGAAACAGGAGGCTTCAAAAGCTAAAAACAAGGCTCGTCTTGAAGCTTCAGATTATCGAATTGTGTACGGATTAACTAAGGAAGATGAGGAGTCTCGTGAGTCCAAGTTGGAAGATTTAATCAACCATATTAATGTGAGCAATTTTTGATAAAATCTCAGATTATGGAAAATTCCAGAAACAATTGGCAGAAGCTCAAGCTGGATTAACTAATATCAAAATTCTGCTAAAAAAAGCAGAATTACAATCCAAGATACAAAGTTTGCGATCTGAAGTTACTAATCAATATACTTATTTAATTAAGATAAACAAAGAAGCTGAAAATCAAGAACTTAGTAAAGAGGTTGAGGCTGCCAGAAATGCAGCAGATCAGAATAATTCTGGAAAAATTTCAGAATTGAAGAATCAAATAATCTCACTTAAAGAACAGATTGAGACCGCTAACAAGAGCGGATCTGATACGAGTGAACTTTTTGAAATCCTTAGATTCCACAATCGATCAGTTGAATAAAATGGGAGAATCAACTCCTTATTACCGAATCTATACCGATGGAAAATCAACATTATTCATCGAAACGGACAAGCCGACTCTTACGAAAAACGAATAAAACAAGGAATTTTTATTCCTTGCTTTTTTTATTTACTATATAATTGTTAAAAATAAAAAAACTTTGTTAACCGGGTTTGTCACCGGTTAATTAGAAAGAAGGTTGAATTATGACAGAACAGAAACAAACAACATTTAATAACATTGTTGGTATCGAACGCCAACAACGTGAAGACGGGAAACCGGCTGCTATCCTCGCACTTCGATCTATGCGAGCAAATAGTAATCCAAACGTTCGTGCAGTAAAAGGCGGACGTGTTGCCATTAGCTTCCCAGCTAATATTTCTGCCGATGAGTACAAAAAGAAAGCTCTCCGTTATGCGATGAACGGTATGGTGCTTCCTGAGTACAATGGCCGAATCTCAGTCAATGTTGTGATGTTCATCGACGAGAACTCTAAATTCAAAGATTGGGTTCTTAGTCGCTTGGAAAAGGGATCTCTTATTCCTATGATGTTGGGTCGTTTGAAACAAACACTTACACAAAGGACAACGAGACTCATACAACGTTGAATCTCACAGTCGATCCTTCGAACATTACAACCATCAAAGCGCCAGAAACTGAAGGTGCAGGTGCGGAATCAACAGGTTCAACACCGAATTTCAGTATGAACGAAGATGATCTTCCGTTCTAAAAAAACAATTTAAAAATTTAATACATAAAAGCGTGGGCGGTGATGATTCACCGCCTTCTGCATTTTTATTTTTCACACAGTTGACTTGAACTGCTTTTTTTGTTAAAATAAATAGAAGAATAAAAATAAGTGAGAATTATATTGATGAAAATTAAAGAAATTATCAAAAACAAAAAAGTTGCGGGTGGGTTGATCGCAACAGTATTATTAGGTTGTGGGGTTGGGTACTACATTAGTCCTCTCAATCAAAGCAAAGAAGAGAGCGTTGTAGAACTCAAAAAGCACAAGATACTTTGAGTAAGGTTGCGGATCAGGAAGTTATCGCAATCAACAAGCGACTCACAAATGATCAACTTAGCGATTTGAGTGCTTCGGAAATACTTGCAAAATATACACCACAAGCACAATCAGAAATTAACAAATTGTTTGAGGGTGCTGATAAAAGTCGTGATTACGCTTTAACTTTAATTGGGAAGGTTATTCCCACAACAACTATCAAGACTTTTGATGAACAAAACGTAACATTAAATAGAAAAACCATCCTTGTTATTTTGAACACAGGTGACAAGTCTAAAAGTTTTGTTGAACAACTAAATAAAGTGGAAACTTTAGAAGGTGTAAATTACCTTGTTATTTTTCCGAGTGAAACTAACGATAAAATTTCAAAATTCGTAGAAGAAACAAAATTAAATACCGATAAGTTCAAGGTTGCAACATTAACTGACAATCAAAAAAACTGCTACACAACCGGATCTTCTAGGTATTGCAGAATATTACTTTAATGCGAAGGGTGTTCCGAGTTATGTTTCTATTGTATCAAACTCAATCACGTTCGCTGGTAGTGGAAACACGGAAAAAATGTTTGATACTTTTTTGAAAAAGGCTTTCGCTGAACCGTATCTTTACAATGAGATTCAATAAGGAGGTATCCATTGTCTTTAACAAATTTAGAAATTGATGAATTGTATTCTTTACTTAATAAAGAAAAAAACTTCTATTCTTAAACAAAAACAGAAAGAGATTTGCTTCTTAAACAAAAACAGGAGAAATTGGATCATCTGAAAGAAGTTCAGTTGAATGAGGAAAATACCATTCTTGCGAGAGACCTTTTGGAGAAATCATCCCAGGAGGCTCGTATCAAAGGGCAATCCATTCTTGAAGAAGCTGTAACGAAGATTTTACAAATTGTTTTTTTGGTGATATTTACAAAATCCGAATCGAAACTACAGTTCGTGCAGGAACACCCTCTGCTGATGTCTACGTAGAGAAACGTATCGGATTAAATCAAGAACTAATTGACTTGAATAACGAAGGTGGGGGTTGACAGATATTATATCCCTAGCATTTTTCGTTGCTGTAAGTAGATTGGTCGGACAAGAAAATGCCGGTATTGTTGTTATGGATGAACCGACATCTGCCGTTTCAAAAGCTCACGCCGAGTCAGTTGCGGAAGCTATTTCTATTTTGACGGAATATTTAGGTAAGGCAAGTTTGATCATCACACACGAACGTGAATACCTACCTAACTTAATTGAACACGTGTATTATGTTGAGCAAGGCGCTGATGGTATCTCACGTGTAACAGAACTTTAATTTTTGGATGTGAGAGAATGAGAAAAAGACGATTATAAAGAATTAATTGAAAAACTTAAATTTTTAGTTGAAAACCACCCGGACAAAAAAAGGGTGTTAATAAATTAGTTGGCTTTGTGGGAAAAAAATGAAAAATTCGGATATGATTTTTCATTTTTAGATAAAAGATGTAAAAAAAGAAATTGAAAGACTTTACAATGAACATTCAGATGAACATTCAGAAACTGATGTGCTTATTATGTTGACGGAGAATTAAATCAGGAAACATTGGATTGGTTAAGAGATAACTTTGACGACACGGCAAAAGTTGATTTCCGATAGTCTATTAATTGATATTGAAAAAAAGCCAAAGATATTCTACGAAAAACAATTGATGAATCTGAATTTAATTCAGACAAAAATAAAGAATCTAAAACAGTTAAAGTCCCGGTAGTTTCTGGCAATAAATTTGTGGATGATAACGCTGAAACAGATAAAGGTAGCAAGCACGAAAAATTAGATGAAAAAAAGCTTGTTGAATCGTGTATTTTTCTCTAATTGAGAATTACAACAGAGTGTTAGCTCAACTTTCTATTTACTCCGGAAATCAGTCAGAAAAAGATGATAAAATGCTGTCCATATTACAGGAAAATAAGCCTGACACTGGCGAGACTGTTTTTAAAGATTCCTTTCAAGAAAAAGGGAGCCGGTGCACACTTGTCAGAGTTGCTGATCGAGTCTTTTCGGAGAAGAAAATGGATTCGAAATTTGTTCCGGTTGTGATTTCTAACTTTGATTATTAGAGAAGATGGGGCGCCAACTGTTAATTGTTCAGATGATGAAGTTTCTCCTGCTATTGAAAAGGATATTGATAAATTTATTTCTTTATTAGTTTCAGATACGAAAAGAATTGTTCGTTTCAGACGATCACGATTCAATCTTGTTGAAAAACTTTTTCGGATTTATTGGTAATAAAACAAGACCGATTCTAATAGTACAGAATTTGAAAATGATTTCTTAAAAAGAGATTTTTCAAAGGGATATAGTAAAGTTGATGGATTCAAACAATATTTCCTTGTCTGTCATTATTAAATTTTTGGATAAGAATATGTTTTTTTGTTCTATCTGGGGATGATCTTTATTTTCGTTGGGGAAGAGATCAAATAAGACGGGGAGCGTAGAGCTCCTCTTATAATTTAAGAAAATAATTAATCTGGAGTTAATCCAGTGAAAGAGGGTCGCTGTGGTAATTACAGTAAGTAGAGGTAGTGATTCTAAGCTATCAGATTATAAAAACTAATGAATTTGTTAATTTCAAAGAATGATATTCCGCAAATTCAAAAGGAATTTTACAACTATATTAGGGTGTCCTGTATTTCATTGAGTGCGGAAAAACGCCTTTTTGAATGTGGTGGAAAAACGGAGCGACAATCTCGGAATACGACGAGTCCTGAAAAATTTGAGGTTAAATTTTAGATATAATTTAATCTCAAATCAGCTAACCTTGGTGTTTATCAATCAACGATTCAACACTCACAAACCCAAAAACCAAAAAGCTCTTTACGATGTGGATTTCGTGATCAAACTAAAAGGGTGCTGAGTTATCCGATATTTTTAGGAATAGTCGTGGAAAGAAATCCTCGAGACGCTATTACGGACACCATTGCAAGCAGTGATTGGAAGGTTCCTTTCCCTTTAAAAAGATACAGAAGATGAGGTCGACGACTTCATTGAAAGTCTCTACGATTTGAGTTCGAATATCAGACAAAGCATTCTGTTACAAGTGAAGGAGAATGTCCAAGGCTGGAATATTTTTAGAAAGGTTTCTGAGAAACTTAATCTATAACAGAGGATTTTTCCTCTGTTTTTTTGTTTTAGTGATATTTTTAGTCTATAATTAATACAGATTTAAAAAAATCTGACTGAAATAATGTCAGTGGAAAGAAGGAAAAAAATATGAACGAAATGGCTATGTTGGCGTTGTTGTCTCGCCCGGTTGTTGCGGAGATGGCAACACCTCTAGAACAAGTGGCTCTGTTGTTAGCTGAAGAGCAAAAAAGCTCAAGCTGCAAAAAGCTACTAAATAAAAGAGGATTGTTAATCCTCTTTTGATTTTTGATTAGGAGTATATATTTTTAGAAATAAAATAAAAAGAGCTAATAGCTCGGGAAGAAGGAAATTAAATGAAGATTTTTTTGAAAATGAAGATGTTCTACAAAGTAGTTGACAAGTTGGAATATGAAGGGTTTTATACTCATCTGGACTTCATCTCAAAAGGTTCTCTTGAGTTCGAAGTTGACAGTTTCGAGTGGGAAACCCCATATTATGGTGTAGATAAAGAAATCGCTCTACACCTCAAAAACAAATTGTCATTGTTAGCACGAGACTACAATTACCCAATTAATAAAGGGTACTACTCTCGTCTTGTGTATTAACAATGACATCGATGGTGCTTTGAAGGTTATCGTTGATAACTTTAAAGATACCTACAAAGATATGGACAATATCTGTCTTGTCTTTGAAAAAAATAAAGATAGGGGATGGTTCATCCTCTTTTTCTTTATCTCGATTTATTTCTTATAATTATTAAAAATAAAAAAATTAAAGAGCTTTGAGCTCAGGGAAGAAGGACAAAAATGGAAACTAAAAAGAAACGAAGTTAATTAAAACTGATGTTGTGATAGTGCCAGATCTATCATTACTGTATTCCAAAACAATATTCCAATATTGATCGGGAGAAAATAAACAACGCTTTAGCCGAAATCAAAAAGATTGAAGCGTGATGGATTGTTGTAATTAAAAAAGGGGATTACTTATCCTCTTTTTATTTCTCAATTTTAGAAAGATTATATAATTTTGAAAAATATAAAAACCGCTGCAAAAGCAGCACAGAAAGAAAGGTAAATTTAATGCAATACATTACTATCAACGAATTGATTACGGAAATCCTAAATTATTCTTTTGCCAAGGAACCAATGATGATCCTTGGTCGCCCAGCTATCGGTAAAACTGTGGTTATCGAGAAAAAAACTTAAAGAGCTTGCCGAATGGCAACTCAAATAAAGTTCTCGGTGGCAAACACGGTCGTGATTGGGAGGAGTGCTACTCAATCGTAGACGGTTCTGGTACTCCGGAAGAAACATTGTCAATGCCTTTACATTGACACTATGGCTGACAAGGAAGATGGGGATCACTTGAAGATCGACAACTTGCCAGAGATTAAGAAAATGCAACGTTTTTCTTGACGACCCAGCAAAACAACGGATTGGACTATTTCTTCTGATTGATGAAATCAGCTCCTTCAACCAAAGGGATCAGCGCACTTGGATGAACTTCATTCAAGCCGGACGTACACCAAACGGTGTTATGTTTGACAAGAACCGTGTGTTCTTCATCCTTGCGGGTAACCCAGGGCCAGATATTCCAGGGTTCGAGGATTCGGATAGTCCAACACATCCGATCGAGGAGGCGGTTATCACCCGATGTGCCGTTTATATCCTTGCAGAAGATTACGCTGGATTTATGGATTGGGCTAAGGGAGTTAACGAAAAAGGGATTGTCAAATATCCATCCTCACCTCTTCAGTGCTTTCAAGCAAAACCCAGGACTCTACTTCAAAAGGTAGACGATGATATCCGTTTGGCAACAAACCGTACCATCGAGAAATGTTCTAACTACCTTTATGCAGTAGAAGAAAATGCAAGAAATGGGTATGAAAGCAGAGTGGGCTCAAAATGACCATCAAGTCATTCTTTGGTGACGAAATGTGGAGCTACCATCATCGCCACAATGAACCAACTTGATAAGTTGATGACCCTTGAAGAGTTGTTCGGTGATGAAAAAGACGCCAAACTCAAAGAAAGCAGCAATCAAAAAGTACAACAGCTTGGATCCATTCCAGCAGTACTATTTGTTGTTGAAAGGCTACGGAGGATACATCTCCGATTAAATTCAAAGTTGAAAACAACGTTCGCAAAACTTGTTGAACTTTTTGAGTTCTGACGAAATCAGCACACCCTACTGAAACATCTTCAGCGTTGGCTTATCGTCTTCAAAAGGCTCCAGCAGGTTCTAACGCCTCAGCTTTTGAAAGATTTCAAGCATATTCTTGGTGACGATGACAAGAACATCCTGTTCACAATTCGTGAAAACCAAGCTCTTATGCAAACATTCTAATTAACAAAAGCTGTATTTATTGCAGCTTTTTATTTACCTCTGTAACTTTTTGAAGTTTTCTGCGTTTTTGTGATATAATTTAAACAGATAAAAATATTTTAATTAAGAAAGAAGGAGGGCTGACAAAAATGTCAGAAACTATTACAATATTAAGAAAGAGTTGGGAGTCTAGCAACAAGGACTTGTATATTTATCAAGTTCATCCGCAAGACATCCACAACACTATTCTAGAAAAAAACATCCAGTTTACAACTCGTACTCTGTATTTTCCCCAAACAAACCTTTTTAGTTGGGGATACAATTACTGTTGATCTGGAATCTAAACGAACCGGAAAAAGGTACTAACTTTTATGTAAAAAGTTTACTTTTAAATTTCCAGAAACAATTGATGATCAGTGGAGCTATTGGACTCGTATTGCGCTAATGAACATTTCAAGGGACTTGTAAAACACCCTAAAGAACGAGGGTTTCTTTAACGATAAAACCTACCTCTGAACAAAATCACAAATTCAATTTATGCTATCTCAGACGAAGGTGATGTTGTTTTTAGCGAAAATGGAAAGGTTCTGTCTGAAATTCTTTCAGATGAAAATCCTAATATTTCTTTTGGAAAAAGTACAAGCGTCTTTTTCAAATGTCTTAACGACAAACAAAAATCTTCTCAGTTGATTTCACTTTTTGGGTGAAGCGGGGAATGTTTTACTGACTTGCAAATTGAAAAATTGTTAATCAGTATCCAACACCCAAAAGACGCTTTCAGCATTATGATGAAAAACCCGTTTAATATGATTCAAATTGATGGGTTTGGATTTAAAATTGTTGATACGTTCCGTGAAAAATTATCTCAACTCTACCCTGAAAATCCTGTTTACTTTAAAGACTCTGAAAAACGTGTGTTCTACGGTGTGCAATTCATCATCCAGCAAGAAATTACTAAGAGTGGCAATACTCTTATTGCTATTTCTGAATTTATGAAAATTGCGATTTCGGATCTTGATTTACCAGCTGACATTATTGAAGCTGAGGTTGAAAAACATCGTATCGACCCTAACTTAAGTTATTTAAAAAGAAACGTCACTGGGAATTGTCACTGTTGATAATTTTTAGTTTACAACCGTTGATTATTGGAATTGTGAGAACTTGATTTATAAGATCCTTTCGAAATCATCTGGTGTTTCTGAACGAGATATTCTCCGAAATTTTGATGAAAAACTCGAAAAATTTCTCGAAACGACAGATTTTGAACCAAGTGATGAACAGTTAGAAGCTTTTTATTCTGTGAAAAAAATTCAAAATTTTCACTTTTGGTTGGGCCTGGTGGTACTGGTAAAACTAAAAACTGTTTCAGAGTTGATTAACTTCCTGAAAACAAGAAAATTTGAAAGTTCAATTGATTGCTCCTACTGGTAAAGCGCGCAAACGCTATCTAGTTATGCAGGTTTCGAAGCCTCTACAATTCATCACGAGTATATGTTGAATCCAAACAAGAATGGAGCTTACAACATTTCTGTAACAGCTCTAGAAGAAAAGTTTAAAAAAATCAACTCCGGATATTGTATTCATTGATGAATTTTCAATGGTTGATTCAGCTTTGTTTGGTGCAATTATGCAACTGATCCAGAAAAGATATTTCGAAGTTTTTCAAAAACTCGTTGGATGTTTATCGGGGATGAGTTCCAATTACCATCGGTTGGGCCCGGTAATTTATTACACCTTTTTATTAAAAAGGTCTCTTAAAAACCACACGTCTAACAAAAAGTTTTCGTGTAAAATCTGGTAATGGTGGTATTGCACAACTTTCAGAAGAGTTCCGTTCTGGATATTTTTTTCTCCCAAAGATAACGGTAACAAACCTTTTGTTTTAGCAAAGGATCTTATTGCTCAGAATATTAATGATCAGGATATGATTTTAGCACAAGTTCTAAACGCATACAATAAGATGTTGACCAACAACGTTATTCCAGAAGACATTATGGTTCTGACACCGGTAAACAAAAATCTATTAGGACAGTTGAACTTAAATAACCACATCCAAACATTGATTCGTGATTATCAGAAAAAGAATCCACTAGATCTTTATCTTGAATCAAAAGTTTTTTGGGTGTCAAAGTCAAATTTTTATAAAGACGATTTGGTTCTTTTCCAAAACAATCGACGCTTTTCCTAAAAGGTATCGATGTTAATAACACTGTTGAAAAGTTTTACCGCAGAGGATTTAGAAGCAATTCCTGTGAATAACGGTGATGTTGGTAAAATCATTGATATTTCAGGTTACGGAGTTATCGTTGAAAATCTTGTTACGAAAGAGCGAGTTCAAGTGTTCGCAGAGGATCTCAGCGATGAATTACGATTGGGTTATTCTTACACAATTCACAAATCTCAAGGTAGTGAATCGAAGTATGGTATTATGATTGCAGCGAGTCAACACAATTACTCTCTAAATGCAAATCTTCTATATACCGGTATCACACGTTTCAAGGAACGTTGTTACTTGTTTGGTTCATTCCGCACAATCAGACAAAAAGTTCGTGTATTCGAGAATAAATCTCGTAATACCGTATTAGAATATTTTGGGTTGAACGTGAAAGAGAAAGTGAAGTCGTATTTTAAAGCCGAGTTATTTTCCGGCTTTTTATATAATTAAAAAAAATGGATTTCTGCACTTTAATAAATGCAGTAGAAAAGAGGGTAGTATGTTATTTTTGGGATCTCTAATTTCTTGTGGAATCGCTGTCGTTATCGGAGTTTATGGCTTCTTAAACGCAGTTAAACACGAGAAGAATGAGCTGGAAAATTTTTCAAGAGTAGATTCTTTTTAAGAGTCTACTTTACTTTTTATAAAAACAAACTTTTTGATGTAAAAATATAAAATATGAAGCAATCGCAATCGATAAGATTGTTGATTTTTATTCTCCATTCTGATATAATGGAGAAAGAAAAACTCTGCATTTAAATTTAAAAGAGTTTTAAAAGGAGAATCAGAATTGATTACACCTATACGAAAAATAATTGCCTCACAGTGTAAAAATGGCGAAGAAAATTATGGATCGAATGTGGTGTAGCCTACGATGAAATTAATATTGATACTAACCCGGAACATATTCCTTTCTTAAAAGAAAAGGGATTGGTTCTGCACTGTTATTTTTTTATGGAAATGACGAAGATTTTATTGTTGGCTTCCAACCGGAAAAGATTAAGAAATTAGGAAAGTGATGGTGAAAAACAGTGAATTTCAATCACGTTATTATAGCAGGAATTGCTTTTTATTTTAATTAGTGTTATCACGATAGGTTTTATTAATCCTTTCGGCATTGGAAGAACGCTCTATGTGGAGCGAACGTCCTTATACAATTACAGCATTTGATTTGGATTATACAAGGGTTGATTTTTGCGGAAGGTTTTACGTAAATCAGGTTGATACGGAGGCGAAGCAGATAACGTTCACACAGATACTTGATAACGGTAAAGCTCGAACTCGAGTCGATTTACCCTTTATTGCCGCAGATAGCGAATTAAAATCGCTCCTGGATGAGCACCCGAATTTTTATGGTGCCGACTTTGAGTTATATTCTTTCTGTTCTGAAGAAATCAGAGATTGAATTTGCGGCTTTAATTGTTAAAGGGGATGTTGTATTTGATGTCTATCTATTACCAAGTGGTAGAGCTATAAATATGGGGCGAAACCGGGCACGTTTGTTCGGGTACGGAAACACTCAGATTGATGTTATGGGATTTGATATTGTGACACTAAAAAAAGGTAAAGTTAAAAGAACTGAACCTTGAATTTTAATTTAAATAAAATAAAAAGCAGGATAGACCTGCTTTTTATTATGCGCCGATTTTCTCGATTTTTGTATCGATAATCATCTTCTAGATACGCAACAAGGTGACCACGGATGTCTTGTTCACGAACGCTGAGAGTGTTGGTTTTTGATTCAACCATAACCCAAATAACGTTACGGAATCCGTAATTTTCGATTCGTGACTCGCCGTAACCATCTGAGATGATGATGACAACATCATTTTTGGTTGGTAACTCCAACTTGTTTCATATAATCAAAAACTGGTTGGAAACTTGTACCACCACGACCGGTAGGGACAAATTTGAACTTACCACTCTTCGGAATCACTTGTTCGTTCTCGCTGTAGACCACCGTATCAAAAGGAATAATACTCAAGTTTGCTTTGATAGCTTTGGCAATCGCAGCAACTTCCATAGTAGCCCAACTGATCTCAAATGTACCCATAGAACCAGAGTTATCAAGAAATACTCGAATGTTTTTATTCCAGAGTTTCTTTTTCCCTTCTTTAATTACAGGACGATTACCTTGATGTTTATAGATTCGAGAGTAGGTGCTTCCGGACACCAGCACGAAGACGACCGATACCTTGCTGAAGAACTGTTTTCAAAGGGAGTTTTTCCTTTTTCAGATTTACATCTTCAATCGCCTGATCATACAACCCGCCAGCCATCAAGCCACGCATTTTTGACTATCAACCTTATCACGAACAACAGGGTCTTGAGATACTCGTTTGACAATATCAGCAACCGCTGTTCGAGTGTCTTTTTGTGAGGCGATCTTACCGATAGAATCACCATCTTCTGTAGTAACATCAGAAGGTGTTTTGTACCAAGTGTTGTGATCATCTAGTCCAGTTCCTTGACCGGAACCTTGACCTTGACCATTTTGTCCTTGACCTTGATCTTGACCATTTTGTCCTTGACTTTGATCCTGACCATTTTGTCCTTGACTTTGATCCTGACCATTTTGATCTTGATCTTGTCCTGAGCCATTTTGATCTTGACTTTGATCCTGACCGTTTTGATCTTGATCTTGCCCTTGACCGTTTTGCTGTTGCTGTTGTTGCTGTTGCTGCTCTTGCTGTTGACAGTAAGCGCATTTTTGTTGACGTTGTTGTTGTTTTGCTTCCAAACCTTCATAAACTCTTCAAAATAGTAGTATGATGGTTGATTAGCTTTCAAATTAGGAAGACCAAACATCTTCTTCATTTTATCCAACGTGATACCGTAATCAGTGATATTCATTGCTTGCAATAAGAGGATCTTGGTTGATTTGGGTATCTGTAGCCAAGTTAACGATTTCGCGATAACCGTTTTCAGAATGTTGTTTGTATACGTTTGGATGTTCCCACAAGATGTGACACATTTCGTGATACAAAATAACCGCTGTATCCACAAAAGTTGTTGAATCTACAAATTCACCACCATCACCAAGACCAGGAGCACTTTCTGTTTTTCGACCAAGTTTATAAATCAACCAAAGTGGATTAATAAAACAGGTTTGGTGTAACAGACAATCCTTTTCGTTGTGACGTTAACTCCCATAGGAGCTGGTAGTTCAAAAGAGATGTATGTTTTCATAGACATACTGAAAGTTCCGTGAAATGCCATACGGTTTGTTAGTGATGTACGAACACCCAACATTGCGTCTTTCATAACTTTCTTAATTGCGTCGAGATCTTCTTTTGTAGCTACGTTACGAGCCCACTCGTTAAGATCATCGTAACCTTGCGAGCGTTTGTCAATTTCAAGTTTGACATCACTCACTTCATAAAACATTGCCATTTAGTACCTTCTTTCTACTGGATTTCTTCCAGTTTAAATTTATTTTAAAATTATAAAAGAGATTGAAAAATCAATCTCTATAAAATGTTAAGGTAACTTTTGTTTGATTAGGATACGCTTCAGCAACTAGTTCTTGATATAAGCTATATTGAACCATTAGGAAGTATGGTTGAATAAAGAATATTGCTAAACCAAACGTAACTAAAAAGTAAGAATACCCATCCAATCAAACTTAATCCTAAAATAATAATTTCGCAGATTTTCCTCTTGTTAAATTCCAAGACTCCTTAAGTGCTGATACAGCTTTTATAGAATAGATTTTTATCTTTATATTGAGAGTATACACCCACTTAAATCAGGGCAACCATATCTACAACTATGTATTCTGCCATAGATAAACGGATGAGCACCCAGATGAATAAAAATAGGAAAACAAATATTAGGAAAATTGCTACTGGATAGAAGAATGATAAAGCGACACACACCCCGATAACAGCTGCTAACAAGAATACCGACACCTGCATAGCAATTGTTGTGAAAAGAATAGGGAAGAAAGTTTCTCCTAAGTTTTTAAAGGAAGATAAAATCGTTAATTTATCTTCTTCGGAATCCGACTTGATTTTTCCCCAATTATGTTTATTTGCCAAAGGTATTGCAACTTGCATTAGGTTAACAGCGAAAATAGCTCCAATTGCAGATAAGAAATTACCATAATTTGTCGAATATGACGTTCCGGTTGTAATAGTTGATCCATCTATACTTCCAGTTCCAACGTAACGCACGGAAAGGTTTGAAATGATTGGTGATAATAATAATAGGCAACATAGCCACTAATAATGAGCCCCAATTTTCTTTTGTAAATTGAAAGGCACGATCTTTAATTTTTCTGTTCATTTTTTGAACTTAACCTCCAAGGTCTTTATAGTTTTGATTGGGATGAAAAAAAATCATCCTCAGCCTTATATCTATTATATTGCCTTTCTCTAAAATTATTGGAGAATTTTAACATTTCTGTAACAATTTCAGTTGAAAAAGTAACATCGCTTGTGATATAATTTTTGATTATAAGAAAGAAATAGAAAGTAGAAAAAAGAATGAAAAATCTAATATTATTACAGAAACATCTAATTTAGATTTATTATCAAAATAAAGAATATGAAAGGGAAGAAATTTTTTGCATACGACAATTATTTATGACGAGAGGCGAATGAAGCGTCTAAATATGATAATTTTCAAATATTCAAAATATGTAAAAAGAAATCTACCACTTACTGGTGATTCGTTTAGTTCTAAAGAAATCATTGATTTAGTTTGTAACTATATTAAAGACTGGTCTGATTAGGGAGTGTACGAGTTGGTAGCTTTAAAGAATATGATTATTATTAATTTAAAAGAATAGCCATAAAATTGAAATAATTCCATCCTTTTGATAATCAGATTTAAAAATATTGATTTTTAATATAAATTTATTTCAGTAAGACTGCATTTTATGTAGTCTTATTTTTCTAAATTAAACCTTAAAATGATACTATAATTGAAAAACCGGAGAAACCGGAAATAAAATTTAAAAGGTGACGAAAATTGAAAAATATTTGAAAAATTCTAGCCGGCAGTACAGCACTTATTGCGAGCCTTGCTCTATTAGGTGCAGATCTGTTAGTGCAGAAACATCAAATACCATCCAATCTCCAAATATTTCAACGAATCAAGGGTTGGGTGGTGCTGCTGCAAAATAAAGCCAATGATAGTTCTCAAGTTGCTAACCAAGTGGAGACCATATTGGCAATAAAGCAGACCAGACTGCTGGCAATATCGTAAAAGCAAATCGTGAATTTGCAAACAATAATGCTGGTTCCGCAATTGAATCTGTTGAAAATATTGCAGGAAATGTTAGAAATTCTGCAAACAATGCAGCTGGTGATGGTGTGTCTTATACAAACATCCCAAGCGTAGATGGCTTTTAAAAATAGAGTTAATAATGTTATTGACGAAGGTGGAACAACTGTACTTGGTTGGTTGATTCGAATTGTATATTACGCAACATTCTGGGGAATGATGTTTGGATTTATTGCTTCTGTTATCAGCTTGTTCGTTAAGAAGATGTCTACTTGGAAATATCTCTCAAGGGCTATCCTTTCATTGATTATCTTTTACGGATGTATGTCATTCTTAGGAGTTAGTATTTCCGCTACAAACAACCCTATTGTTGATCTAATCTCTTATCTATTCCACGGATAATAAATAAAAAGACTGAGTTTATCAGTCTTTTTTTGTTTCTAATTTAGTAAGATAAATAAACCACCTTAAGATCCTTTCTAAAGGATAAATTTTCCAATCTTTCAATAACCTTATCTGTAACAATTCCAGAACCTCTCACTATAACAAGTAAAGGCTTTGAGGTGTTACTGAAGTTGATAAAGTCAAAGAAATCCTTTATCACTTAAAAATTTTTCAAAACCGAAGGTGCTTCCCTCAAACAACCGACTAATTTCATCTACTACGTCAGAGTGTTGCGGGACATCCCTCAATAAGCACGGATCCCTCCTGGTTTGTGTTGATTTGATTTCTATATTTGTAATCAATTCTTAAAATCAAACTGATTAACCTCCAAAAATTTTGTTCTAATCGGTCGTTTTCTCTAATTGCCAAAGTTTCATAAGTCGCTCTGACAACCCAGTTGATGATTCCGAATGTTAACGATAATGCAATCGACCATCCGATGACAACAGCTCCCAAACAAAACCATAAAGATTACTGCCATCACTAATAAATCTAATAACATTTTTTTATACCTTTTTCTTTTTACTTAAAAAAATAATCTCTTTCCTTAATAACTATTTTATATTAAAATATATTATCTTTATATAAGCATTAATAATATATTATTTTTCGAATTATAGCAGAAACTTTGTTTTTGTCAAAGCGAAAAACTTTTATAATTTTAAAAATACCTAAAAGGTTAGAAAGAAGGTTTTTTGTAATGAAAAATTACAAATTTAAAAAGAAGTTAAAAAGATTTATTATTGGAATTTGCGGGTAAATCCGCTCATATTTTTCTTGTCGATTTGTCAGACAAACGAAAAATGTTGAACGATCTCAAGAAGTCTGGAGATCCTACTGGAATTGTTTCAGAGGCAATTGAATTTGAATTGCTTGGGAAAAACGTGTTCCTAATTTAAAGAACGAGAGTCTTCTATCTCAAGAGTTGAAGATGATTTTTAATTCAGATTCGGATTTATTGGCAGAGGAGTTTCTTTGTTCAACACTTTCCTTCGAATCAATCAATGAAATTAACAAAAAGAACTGTTGAGCTTCAACTAGAGTATTCCACTGAGAATAAATATAGCAAAAATTGATTTTACGGCTGGAATTTTTCGAAAATATCGTTGAATTTAATTTTTCTAAATATTTACGGAGATTTAGTTTGGGGATTCTTGAATAACGAAGATGAAGAATCTACAGATAAGCTAATCGCAGAAACAAAAGAAAAATTGGTTAATTTATTGATGAACCAATTTGATGAGCGACTAAATGAAATTGAAAAAGAGAAACCTCTTGAAGAATTAATGGCTCGTGTGACTCCTGGAATGAGTGACGAAGATTATATCCAAGCAGTGTCTGACATTGATATTTTTTTCTAAAAAGCGACTTATCACCAAAAGTTTATTGTTAATAAAAAAATTATTCTAAATTTTTTGAAAACAGCTATCGAAAAAGATTCTTCAAATTTAACTACCTTTGAAAAACATTTCAGGTAATTTGTTAAGAGTTATCAAATTACCTAATATGAATCGGGATATGATAGATTCTGTTATCAAATGGTACGTTGACGATGAAATCAAACGTGGTCTTTTTCTCCAGTAGACCCCTGCAACAATAAAAGTTGTTCTATCATTTGAGCTTGATTTGCTTTCTAAATTGTTGAATGGTTATCTCAATAAAGAAAAAGCAGAGAAGTTAGGTTCGTTAATTGCTAAAGAATTTAATAAAAACTCAAACCTCAGTTATCTCCAAACCTTCAAAAATCGAGGGAAGAAGAGGCTCGTGAAATCTTTTCTATCGATCGTGGAATGAGGTTGACAAAAGACTTATTGTCTATTTTGTCTCAAAATAAATTTAGCAAAAAGATTTTGTTCGAAAATTTAATGAAATTTCTAACAAAAAGCAATCATTGGATCTGAAGTTAAAATTGTAAGCATTCCAAAGGATGTGGACTTATCTTTTTATGATAATTTAATTAGCTTGACAAATAATAATGAAAAGATTTTATTATTAATTGCCTCCAGATGAAAAGAAAAATATTAAGCGTTCTCTAGAACGATTAATGTTAGCTTCTTACAAAAGGAATTAATGCAGAAACTATCAAAGATATTTTTATCTTGCGTTGAGTTTGACCTGATTTTTATTTGATATTTAAAATAGATGGACTAAAGAGGCTAAAAGCCTCTTTTTAATATAAAAAAGATATCTCAACTTTACTATATAATAGTAATAGATTGAATTTAAATTTTCTAATTTAAAAATAAAAATGGAGGAAACGACTCCTTGAATCAGGAAACAAGTAAAAATAAAAAAGAAAATTGCTGTTATCACCCTATTCTCTGCATTAGTTTTTAGGTGGGTATCAGCAACAGCTTATTTAATGACGAAGCCGTCATCCGGAGGGATAGACCTCAACATTTAACAGCAACAGATTCTTCAAAGGGATCAGATGTTGAGTTTGTTGAATCATCCGATGATAACAATGCAACATCTAAAGATAAAGAGAAACATCAAGCTCTTCATCTTCTGAAGATAAAAGAGACTGCAAGCTCATCTTCTTCACAAGTCTAATAACTCTCAACAGACGTGAAGGTGCAACACCGATCGACTCTTCTCGTGTAGCAAATACTCGTGAAGAAGTGCGAACTCTATCGCACCAATCACTCAAGTCCGTGATATTATCAATCGAGCAGCTTCTTCTAATAGATCAATTTCAACAGGAAGCAATTCTATTACAGCTCCTGAGAAAAATCTAAAGAACAGGAAGACGAGGCACGTCGACTTGCTGAAATTGAGGCTAGACGTAAACCCAAGACGGATAATACAAACACAATTCCTGACATCGCCAGCGATTCCAACTGTACCAACATTACCAATTACACCGGTGATTCCGATTGTGCCAAGTATTCCACCGGTAATTCCGGTTCCTACACCAGCACCAGTTACTCCTGAACCAGTAGAAGAAGAAAAGCCTGCTGAAACTAAGCCAGTAGAACCAGAAACTCCAACTAAAACCTGTTGAAGAACGACCTTCTGAAATTAAAACCATCAGAGATTGAAACTCCAACTAAACCTGCTGAAACTAAACCAGTAGAAGAGAAACCTACTGAAACTAAGCCGGCAGAAACTAAACCTGCTAGAAGGTTAAGCCAGAGGATAAGAAACCGGAAGAAAAACCAGTTGATAAACCTTCTGAAACTAAACCAGAAGATAAGAAACCAATTGAAACAAAACCAGTAGATGAAAAACCAACTGATACAGCTAAAGAAGAGCAGAATGTTACTGCAACCATCCGCACCCAAGAGGATCTAAATTCTTACTTGAAGAAAAACTGGTCGTGATCTCACAGGAGATACGGTTAACTTCTTGTTGAGTGAAGATGTTAAGTTCCTAAAAGAAACATACAAGATCTTAGGAAAAACAACATTTAACTTCCCTGCAAATCCAGAAGGACACACGCTTGATTTTGACGGTTCTTCATTCTTGGTGGGTACTAAAGAGTATCTTTAGATTCGACGCAACAGGTAAACACGGAAAAGATGACTCTGATTACTTAACAATCAAAAACTTTGTTGTTTACGGAAGTATCGAAGAAGATACGGATAAAGATGGAAATATCATTATCAAATCTCTTAATAAAGATATTTTTTTGAGGGAGACGGTCGATTCTCGCCCGTATTGCAAAAGCTTCAAATATGAAGTTTGAAAATGCAACTTTCAACAATGCACACGGTGCCGGTTCTCACCTATTTGACGTTGCAGGCTCTGACCACATTGTGTTTTGAAAAAATTACAGCAGCTGGTTTTGGAGGAAAAGACTTTATCTGAAGAAGAAGTTGAAAGACGATTCAACAAAGATCCACATTCTGTATATTCAGAAGCTATTCAGATCGACTCATTCCTTCCAACTGCATACGGACATATTTCTAATCTTAAGAACTCAATTCTTTCAAATCTAGAGGTTGATAATAAACCTTCTAGTGATATCACAATCACCGGCTCAACCTTCACAAGTTACGTTGGATTTACAGGTCAAGACATCGCTGATGGCAATACAGCAAAACCTATCGTTCGTAACTTTGGTGCAACGGTCGGATCTCATACAGAAGGGTCTGATAAGTACAAGAATATCACAATTACGAACAATAAATTCGAAAAATACAATCGGATTTTGCTAGTCAAAATGGAGATAAAGATTGGGCGTCTAGGTTAGCATACCCAATTCACCTAAAAGGTGTGCCTGAAGACTTATCTACTATCAAAGTTGAAGATAATACCTTTAATGATAAAGTATTTGCTAGAACAAGTATCGGTAAATTTGTACACGGTATTTATTCAGTTAGTAAGGAGCTGATCTCCCTGCAAACCAGAAGAAAAGAAACCTACTGAAACTAAACCAGCAGAAGAAAAACCTGCTGAAACTAAACCAGAAGAGCCGAAAGTACCTACAAAGGAACCAGAAGCTCCTAATGGAAAGACAGGCGATGATAAGGACAAAGATACGGGTAAAACAGACAAAGATAATTCTGAATCTGGCAAAAGCTGATAAAAAGATAAAAAGGGGAGCAACAAGCTCCTTTTTATTTGATTTTTGGATAAAAATGTGATAATATTATTTAATAAAAAAACGTTAGAAAGATGTGATTGAGATGATAAAGACAAGCAATTCAGAAAAATAAAAAAATTTTAAAGATTTTAGAGAAAAACAGGAAAATACGATTTTTGAAAATTAATTGAAGAATCTGATTATACTCCGATTTATCAACGTTATATTTGTGGTATGTTTACCAAAGCGACTGATATTAGATATAAAGATGATATGATTATTGTAGCTGAAGGTGGTCAATTATTTTTGTGTTCTATGGGAGAACTACATACACGCAATCGTGCGGTTATTATCGTTAGAAAAAAATAAAGAGATTTGTCAAATTATTTAACGAAGAATTTTTAGTGATCCATCAATAAAGAAATTTCCTTGCTTCGATGAATTTAAAAAAATGACAAAAGTGGTTGTTAGAAAATTGGAAAAATCAATCATATACCAATTCGATTGACGATGATCCTATCAAGGCTTTTCAAGTCTGGTAATGTAAATATTACACCACTTACAGGTCGAATCATCTTTTGAGTATTTATTTTCCGAAGAGGGCTTTAATTACGAACAAGAAAATATTGGGTTGGCAAAACCGGGATGGTTTGTGAGAAAATATTTCTTTTTGTCAGAAGATGAAAAGCTCGATTTGAAAAGAGTATGCCCTGGAACAGTTAAAGAACGGTCGATACTCCCTATGTTTTGTATATCGTTTTTATTTTTTTAGATCCAGATTTTTGGGCAGAAGATTTTAAACAAACATTGCGTAAATCCCCCAAAAAGGGCAAGAAATTTTACGAAATATGATTAAAGTTGCTAGATCTGTTCGTGATGAAAGTTTGATTTTTTACGGAAAATTATCCGATGAAATCGAAGGCGAAATTTTTAAATATTTGATTATGAGGTGATGTTGATGATCATTGAGGTACAACACGTATCAAATTGGGTTTATTCGGTTTATAAACAAACAACTGGAAGGTTATTTGTTAGTCAAGCTAAAATTAACCTATTAACTTACATTGTCTTTCAAGAATATTTAAAAATGAAGGAGTCTTGCTTTTTGATTGCGATTGGTATTTATCCGAGGAAGGTCTTCCTGTAAATAAAAATTGTGGACCCTAAAACAGTAAATTTCCAAAACCATATTTCAAGATAAAAGATGATATTAAACGACCATCGTGGCTGGGTTTTATGTCTAAAAAAATACGATTTAGATTTTCCATTGACGATGATATTTATTTTTGAAAAATCTTATTTATAAATATAGGAATTACTCAGTTGAATCATTAACGAATCGAATCCTGATGAACACTGCCCTACAATTTTTCTGAATTAAATCCAGGAGATAAGATTGGTGCGGACTTAATTTATAACAGCAGATCTTTTTGAAATAAAAATAATTAGTAAAACAAGGTTGTTTCTAATAAACAATCTTGTTTTTATATATAAACATATAAGATAAATCTTTATAATTAAATAGAGTAAAGATAGAATAAATTAAGGAGAATAAGTACTTTGCAAAGTAAAAATAAAGTTTTAAAACGTTTAATTAGTTCATCTGCTATCTTAGTTACAGCTTTAGGGACTGTATCAACAATTCAACCAGCATTTGCGAATCAAAATGTTGAAGTTCAAGAACAAGCTGGTGAGAATTTATCATTTGACGGTAGAACAGATACTGATAAAATTGTAAATCCTACGGCAGGAAGCAACACACCTGACGCAGACGGCTACTATAATAGCCAAATCAAGGATATAACAGTCCCTTTCTAAAAAGCGAGAACGACAATAGTGTTCGTTATCGTATCACCTTTAAAGATGGATTTTCTATTCCAAAGGGTGGTCAAATCAGATTCTTGATGAGTTCAGCAAATCAATATGCTCCTGCAAAAGATCTTTATATGGGTAAAACTAATGTTGCTACAATCTCAACTGCAAAGACAACAGATACCTCAAAAGAACTTGTTGATAATTTAAAATCAGAAAACACTCTTTCTGGATATCGTTCTAAGTTAGATAAAGCAACTAGCGTTGATGTATTCGGTACTACCGAGTGGAAAATGACTTTCAACGAAGAATTTGAAAAAGTTGAATAAGGATCGTTATGTAGAATTTGTTGCAAGTAACTACATTGGACCAATCGAAAACAAGAAACTTCCAATTCTTTATATTGACGGCCAAGAAAAAGCTAAGTTGTTTGCGGATGATACAATTTACAAAAAAATATGAAAAATAAGTTAATCATTCCATCTGTAACAGATAAGGCTTTTAGCTGCTCCATACCTAAAATTGAAATATCCAATTTCAGATACAAAAGTAAAACTTATTGATCAACCTAACTACACAGCCAATAGTGTATTTGGATTAACTACAAATCCAGGATCAACCAAAAATTACCACTTTACCTATCTGACGCACATTTCTACACAGCCTACATCATTAAATCCGTTGGAGGAGAAGACGAAGAGCACCGTGTAATTGAAAGAAATAAAGTTAACGGTCAAGAATTTTTCCTTAAAAAGGCGACAAGATCAAAATGAACGTCCCAGAGGGTTCTAAACGCCTACTTGATATTAAATCTACAAACAAAGTTGGAGATGTTATCGAGGAGTGCTAACGTAGAAGTCTTCTCTAGACCTGATAAAGACGGAGATCGCTTTACAGATTCAAATCTATACGAAAAAGATCGTCCTCTAACTAAAAAAGATGTTCCTGTAACTCTTAAGCTTTCAAAAATTAGTGATAGTGGTGTTGAGTACGAGGTTATGACAGACGTTCCGTTAGAAAACAACGCATTTGCCAAATTTAGTTTTGGAGTTGCCTCAAAAAGGTCTTTCTGTTGAGTTGAGAGAAAATTGGTTAGATGAATACGGTGCTGACAAACTCAAAGAGTTTTTATCAAGCAATAAAACTATCTGACGAATTGACAAAGAAAGATGGTTTCGGATTCGAAGTCAAGTTGTCTAGAGATGATAAAAGATTTAGCTAAATTTGATAGATCAGTTAAATTAGTTAAAACCCGAACTTAGCGTTTGGTGAATCAACTAAAGGGAACTATTAAAGTTAAATTTGTTGACGAAAAACTGGTGAGGAAATCAAAAGGTAATCCGATTGAAGTTGTTGCCAAAGATGAGACCTTGGTACGAAACAGTTAATATCAAACCTAAGAAGATTGCCGACTACACGTATGCTAAGTGCTGATGGCCCACTATCTACAATCGTAGGTTCTGGAGAACAAATCATTTACACTTAAATACCAAGAAGAATGTTCCTGATAAACCAGTAACAGACGATACAGATCCAAAAGACAAGGATCCCTAAGACAGCAAGCTCCTAAGACAACAGAGCTCCTAAGACGACAGAAGAGCCTAAGACGTGAAGCTCCTAAAGACAGAAGAGCCTAAGACAACAAGCTCCTAAAACAACAAGCCTAAAACAACAGAAGCTCCTAGACAACAAGTTCCTAAGACAACAGAAGTTCCTAAAGAGATTACCACAACATTCAAGGACGATAAAGGCTAATATCATTAAGAAAGAAAAATTACAAAAGGACAAGGAAGATATTCCTGGCTACAAATATATCAGAACTGAAAAAGATAAAGATGGTGGCAACTCCATCTATCACAAGATCATACGTCACGTAGAAACAAAAGATGGTAAAGTTAATGTCCTTAAAGAAGAGGACGGAAACAAACCAAGGAACTTTCGGGTTATGATTTCGTGGAGACAAGAAAGATCTGAAAGTAACGTGCCAACTCCGTATTTACAAAGCTAAACCTGGGCTCCTGCTGAAACACCTAAGAAAGATATCACTACATTCTTCAAGGATGATAAAGCAACATCATCAAGACAGAAAAAGGTAATAAAGATAAGGAAGATATTCCTGGTTATAAATACCCTAAGAACAGAAAAGGATAAAGATGAAACACTGTCATATTTATCATAAAGATTATATTTACGTCACGTTGAAAATAAGGATGGCAAAATGGTATTATTTCTTAAGGAAGAAAGAGGGCAATAAAGCAAAAACTAACATCAACGGATATGACTTTGTTGGAAAAGTTGACCCTGAAAATGGTGATGTAACACACTACAAAGCTAACGCAAAATCACCTGATAAAAAAAGGCGCTGTAAAGACTGGTGCATGTAACTTTAATCATTCTCCCACTCATCTTCATACAACTGTTGGTGGTGGTGCAATCAGTTGCTGCTAAATACATCTCAAAACACCAAACGTAACGATTAACGATAATTAATTATTGTTAAATAACAAAAAGTTTCTGAAGTAGAATCCTTTTTATCATTTATTCAGTAATTATCATCCTAATTGATAAAATACAGATAAAAATGATAATTCGACTATAACTACTTCAGACTTGACTAATTTCTTAATTTATGATAGAATGAAATATAAATAAAAATAATAAAAAGAGAAGAGGTTAAAAATTTGGCTAATAAAATCTCCAGAAATTTCAGTATTGTACCATCCGGACACCACAAAGGTGCTGGTCAAGCAAAAAGATAAAAACGTACCGGATGATAGCGGAATTATCACATTCACATCATCACTAGGTTTTTGTATAGAAATAAAAGAAGCTCGTGCAAAAACCAACAAATCCGGGATCTTATCTGTTGGGAGTTTTGAACCGTGAAAAGGATTAGACTCAGTTAAAAAAACGACTAAACTTTTATGGTTGGTTCGGTAAAGCAGCTCAAAATAATCCAGATAAAAAGTTCACAGATTTTGATGTGACATCTATCTTCTTATTTGGTGGAAAAGTCACTAAATATGAGAGTGCTAAATTGGATAAGTACATCACAATGTTGGAGCGTCATCTTGCGATGAAAATGCAACCGTGAAAAATCACCGACAAAGCCCTAAATACAAGGAAGCTCTTAAAGAAGCTGAGAACTCGCAAAATTATTGTAACCGCTAAGTTTGATAATCAATATTTTCAAAGCGTTGACGATAATGATGAAACTCGTGCAAGTATCTCGCTTGGTTACGTAACTTTTTAATACTGGTAAAAAGCCTATTGTTACAAACCTAGAACCATCAGACTCAGATAAGTTAGTTGATTTATTGATTCGTGACGTAGAGAAAAAGAGATCCTGCTGAAAAAGCTTCGGTAGCATTTTCAGTGACACGCACATTCTTGAAGAACTTTCGGTGGTAGTGATAAAGATAATCTACGAATGTTTACTTCTTCTAAAGATAACGCCCAATTTTTGAGTGCCACAATGGGAAGTTTTTGATGTATCAGAACTACCAACAGATTTCTTCCTCAATTTTTCTCAAGAAATGATTGATAAAAATCTTAGAACAAGATCGTGTAGCGATTTTACAATGACCTTCAAGAGCGGTCAGGATATTGATAAAATTTCTAAATGTTGATAAAGGTTGGAGACGCAATTCTTGTTGTTAACGGACAAATTAATTGTGAATTTGATGAAGACTCAAAACGTATTCAGTTTTATGAATCCGATCCCTAATGAAGATGGTGAGGTCTTCATAAAACTGTAACATTCCAGATCAAACCAAGGTACTTTGTACACAAAAAATTGTTAGAAAAATCAAGGTAAGGAAATATCCTTACCTTATTTTTAGAAAAGGAGTTTTATATTCTCTAATGAAAAAATTTTTAAAAACGACTATTGTTTGTTGTGGTTATTCTCGGAGTCCGGACTAGGGATGGTATTCTTATAAAAGTGGTTGGTTGGAGAAAGAAAATTATCCACCACTTCTGTTCCTTTTGAATTTTTCAGAACAGATAATAACAAATCAATCAAATGAAATGACGGTTAAAAACGAAGGAAATCGCTCCGCTGAGGCTCTCAAAAAGGAATTATCTGGGATTGACATCATTATTTAACTCTGATACTGTAACAAAACCAGACATCAGTTCTGCACCTTTGACAGATTCAGCAAAGGAAGAGTTGAGTAAAGATTCTAGAACCAATTTATGGTGTTGAAAATCAATTCGTAGGTGAATCTCACGTAACGGGATTTGTTCAAGATAAGGACGGATGGAACCCAATTGTTACCTTCAGTGTTTTTAATGACACTTCATCAATTCAGAAATATCAGCTATAAAGTTTGTTAAATCCGATGGTGTTTGGAGCTTATCGGATAAAATTTCTGAAACAACAGACGAATTTGCATACTCAGAATTACCGGATGATTTTAGTGTTACATACTTGGATCAAATAATCTCTCAGGATGATAAGTTCTATAAAAATAAACAGTGGCAAAATCTAACTTCAACAGTTCCAGAAGAGGTTACTGATTTACTTTCAAAAAACTATCCCAATACAACATCAAGAGTTGTATATTTCGACTCAACAGCGATTGTTAAAATTTACCACGCTGTAAGTACTCCAGAAAAGATCAAATATATCGTACGGACTCAATCCCTAGACAGTGCAAACTCTTCCAGTTTATTCTTTGAATATTGAATAATTTTTCTAAAATTAGAAATCTAATCGTTGACAAAAAGATATTTTGAACTATAATAATAGTAGCGATAAAACGCCCTTCGCTACAAAAATTCAAAACGGTTTTTGTCTTTCTAGGCAACATACTGCGATGACTTCAACCATCGTCGCACGTCTCTTGCATTTTACACTGAGGGGATTGTGCAAACGATCCCTTCTTTTAATTAAGAATCGAGGTATTTTTATGAAACAAGTCCTAAAACGATTACAGGATGGAATTGATGACGGGTCTATCAGTATTGATGAGGCTCGCTCACTAATTGGGCCCGACAAGTGTTTATCTTTGACACTTGCGACTTGAAAACTTTATACAAAAACTAAAAAATCAATTGACAAAAATGTCGGGTTACAAACCACTTATTCTTGTTCGATCAGGATGTGAAAAGAAAAGATTCCGGTTGATGTTTACAAGGATTACATCAAAAGGCTTGTGAACACATCGAATCACTTTTGCACGACAATCCTAAAGATGAGTCAGCGAATCGATCTTGTGAAGAAAAATTGGCTCAGTTTAACAATCATCACTTCTTCAATTGACGAAGAGTTTCGAACTATTTAAATCTATTCGAGCTTCCTATTCGGATATCGAATTTAATGCAACATTTCGGCCAACGATACGAAGAAGATTTTCACTACATCTATAAAGAGCTCCGCAAAGAAGCCAAACTTAAAAAGGATTCTTCTGACCTTGGAAGTGCAACTAACTTTCCTTTACAAAACAAACATCAGTAGAAATTCTTCGGTGGAGAAAGTTGCGGCAGAACTACTATCTTCGCTAACCGGTAAATCATCGTGAACGTTACGTGCTACAAGGTAAGATTACATCGGATTTTCTAGAAAAGCCCCTCATACAGTAGCTAAACTTCTTCTCTTTGGATCAAAGTTGAAAATCGAATCTGACTTTAGAAGAATACAGCATCTGGAATAATCAGATTGTTGATTTATTAAACATCGCTGAAAGAAAGAAACTTAAATATTAGCCCAGGACTGTTTTTATTAAAGGCAGTCCCGTTTTTCTTTATAATTTAAGAAATTTATAAAATATCTGAATTAATTTCAGAAAGGAAAGAAGGAAAATTTTAATGGTAAAACAAACTAATGTTAGTTTTTGAATCAAAGATATTTGAGAATGCTGAACAACATTGCGAAAAAGATGGTTGATAGTGGATTTGAAATCAAAATTGATGAATCTTATTTGATAGATAATTTATCAAAAACTCAATAAATAAAAAAAGATTATCAGTATCAATCAATCGAAATGGAGGACAGCTAATCATTTTTCGGGTGATGAAGGGGCAGATTTTTAATAATGTAAAGCTATTGTAATTTTTTGAAAATATTTTTTTACAGGGATTGTTATTAAAGATTTAAATATCGAGAAATACCTCAGAGAAGAGACTAGATATGGCAAGTTTTATGGTCATAATCTATCAAAGGTAATTGGGAAAAACTTTGCTAGATGAATTATCTGATTTAAACTCAGATAACGATTTCACAAACCATCAAACTTTGAATTTAATTGAGAATCTAACACCAGGACTTGCTTTGTTAATTTATGTTAAATTAATGGACATTGGTTCTCGTTATAAAAATTATGATTCTCACGAGATCAAATACTACATTGATGACAAAGATGTTAACGAAGGTATTTATAGAGACCTTGATCTTTGTAAGTTCTTGCTAGAAGATTTGGAAAATTACTTCTCGAAAGATGTTTTAGTTGATCGAGTTACGAATGCGATTTCTGAGTATATTTCTGATGATGAGGATACGTATGAGAACATAAACTATTTCTGTATTTCAAATTCGAGATGTGAAAGTGTCTTTGATACAATTGTGAAATGTTTCGGCAAAGATGTATTTGTGAGTGCTATCCAAAAATTGGTAAGTAGCAAACAGCATAATCTAAATAATTGTGAATATGATCATCTGCGTAATAGTGAATTGAAATCTCATTTTGTTTTCGCAAAAATCCATTCTTAAATTTTTTTAAAGGATGGAGATTTCAGTGAATCACAAAAGAAAATTCTTTTTGATGAATTGATGTTTGTTTTTGAAAAAGATGAACATTCAGAATACACACTTCATCGAAAATGGCAACAGATGTTTTGATGTAGCTCATCTACTTTTGATTTTTCGTTTAAATGATTTTAAAGAACGATTCCAAGAAGCGTTCGGTATGTTGATTGATTACCTAAAAGAAAAACAGCAAATACTGATAGAACTTTTATTTATCAACGCTCCAACTCATAGCGAGTGCGATCTGGATATTTTTAAAGCAAGAAAAATTGATGATGAAGAGTTTGATATTTTTCAATCCTTATCTGAAAAACTTTTTAAATTTCTTTGATTTTTGCTACAAAAATTATCACTGACCACAAGGCGGAATATCTTTTCAAAATAGTAACGCTATCATACAATGATGAGTTTATAACGCTCGATAAAAAGTGAAGATTTAAGTCTCTTTTAAAGAAAACAAAAATACTATCGTGTACTTCTAAATCTAGCCTTAGATGTTTTTAGTGAAATTTCAGATGAATTTGATGAAGAATCCAAGACGGTTTTTAAATAACCTCATCAATAGTACAATCTTCAGATTATCTCAAATTGATTCAAAATAAAAAGACCCAACCTGGGTCTTTTTATTTTTTTCTGCTTTTTCTATAATAGAGTTTTACTCCAATTACAAATAGCGCCAATGTGAATGCAAATGCACCCACAAAAACTGAAAATATTATATTAATCAATAATTTTTTTCATTTTTACTCCTTCTTTAAAAAAAGATTATAATTATAATATTCAGTTATTTTTAAAATGTTTTTGGGATTTTCGCTTAAATTAACACGACCACGAAGTTCTGGATAGTTAGTGATACTACCCCCTGAAATTTGAACAGGATGTGCAACGGCTATAATGTCACCAGAATATCGAACTTCCTCCTGTTCAACAGGATCCACTTTGTTAACGTCTACAATATTTAATCTGTAAACTTTACCACTTTTTGTGCAAAATCTACAAGTAGACCAAGAGCCTCTGATAATTTATCCTCTTCAGATCCTGGGTTGTAATAAATTGTGATATCTAAAAATAGACCTGATAAATTTTTCAGATAAGTTCTTATTCTGATACTGGTATAGCAAGTGTGATTTGCCGGTATTTGAAGATAACAGTGAAATCAGAAGTAGAATCACCATTCTTAAATTGTTCAAGAATGTTTTCTGTTTCTTTATCAAATTCAGATTGATTGTTCTCCAAAATTTTAACGAAAATAGTTCTCATCTTGTTTCTTCTCCAATAACAATTCATTAAATAACAAGATTGTTTTTACCTTCGTTATTGTAATAGAAAAACGTCGTTTGTTGGATTAAGTTTATAAGGAACCAAAGATGAATATTTATCCTTATATTTTTTCAGAAAAATTAATCTGTTGTTCTTCTTTGGTTGCAGTTGAATTAGATTCTTGTTTTTGCTACCAATTCTGATTTGTTCGGATCGTTTGTGCCGACTTCCTTTTGTTTTTTCTTCTGAATTAGAAGTGGCGATTAAGAAAACTCACAAAAAGAAAAATTAAAGCCAAAGCTAAAAATACTAGCAACTGTTTCGTTGTCATTATTATACATAATAAAAACCTTCTTCCTAACGGTTATTACCGTTTATATTTTCTAAATTATATATAAAAAGAACTCAAAAACAAAACGAGTCTCTTATATTGAAATCATATTTAAATCTAATTAGATTTTTGAACTGTCGAAATAATACATTAAATTATTAATATCTTCTGCATTATTTGTTATATTAATCTTATTCGTTTTTACGTAATCGTTGGATATTCCGTAAGATTGTGTAACTCTAACTCTTTCAGCAAGAGCAATAACATTTCCAGAATATTGAATACCTTCTAAGACAGCTGCATTTTCATTATTAATATCTATGATATCTAGATTTAAAATATTTCCACGCTCTTTTGCGTATTCTACTATATATTCTAGAGATTTACCAACAACTTCTTCGTCTTTTTAAGTCGTAATATAACTTCAAAAATTAAATAATCATTATCAAACCAGGTATCATACCCCGGATCTCCTTGGTATCTGTAAATTAGGTGAGTTTTTTCCACGGTCAGAAGACATTAAATCAATTTTTCTTATTGCTCCCAGACTGAAATTCTTGAAGAACATATCTACTTTCTTGATCAAATTCAGGCTGTTGTTTTTAATAGGTAGTTTACCACATCATTTTCGTAAAACTCCAAATCGTCGAAGTACAATTTCTTTGGAACTACATCTCTTGTTCCATCTTTTTGTAATAAACAATATTGTTAGAAGATTCTAAGCTATGGAGTGATAGGTTTGGTAATTTATTTTTATATTTTTGTTACAAAATTTCTAACATCCTCTTCCTTCTGATAAGAGTCCTTGTCAAATAAAGAAGAATCATTATAAGTTCTGTATATTTCCTCCTCCTTATCCTTGTGTTCTTTTTGATTCTTTCTCTACCTTTTGGCAATTCTCAGGGTGAATACGTATTTTATTTTATCATAAACTGACGTATTTTTCAACACCGTATTCACTAAACTTTTGCTGGAATAATAAAAGTGAAGACGAATGCAACCGATAGGAAGAATATTACGTGCAATAATATAAAAATAAAAAAACAACTTCTTTTTCTACTTTCCCTTGTTTAAGATTGTTCTTTCTCATTTTTGTTGTTTTAACGAGAATCGATTCTTTTCTTTTTAAAATTATTCATAGTTTTCAACTCCTAATTTTTGTTAACTTTTGAAAAATTATATTAGAGAAAAAGAGCCCACAACAAACGGACTCTTTTTTTAATATAGCTAATCTTCCTTTTGGGGAATTACGTTGTTTTTAAGAAACTCTTCCAAATTAGATTTATTGAAATAATCAACCAAATCAATGATATAATCCGGATTTTTTTGTTAAACTAATCTGGTGTCGATTTTCTTTATATTCAAACATACCATATTCAGCTGTAATACGAACAGGATAAGCTACTGCTGTAATATCTCCAGAGTAATGGATGTCCTCCAAAACAACTGCGTTTTCTTTGTTGATGTCAATCAAATCCAAACGAAGAATATTGCCTTTATCCTTTGCGTATTTTTCTTAGGTTATCTAGAGAAGTTGCTGAGGTATTGACATCCGACTCTGAATTTGGATTGTAGTAAATTTTTTTAAATCTACATAATCATCGATTCAACCAGCGTTCGTAACCCGGATTACCGTTATAACGATAAATTAGGTGCGCCTTACCACGATTAGTGGACAACAAATCTACTTTTGATTTTGCGTCACCCTGCTGAAATTCTTCAAAAACAACCTTACTTTCCTGATCGAAGTCTTCCTGCTTATCTGATAAGAATTTAAGGACATCATTTTCTTTTCCCTTTATATCAGTTCCGTATAGTTCTTCCGGGACTAGATTCATATAACCATCTTTTTGATAGTAAATAATCTTATTTATATAGTCAAAACTGTTCATTGATAATATAGGAAATTTATTTTTTTATTTTTGCCACAAACTCAAGCACTTCACGTTTTTGTTGCCATAATGAAGGTTCTGATTTTATTCTTTCAACATAGTTTCTAACTCCGAAAGGATCATTGTTTTTCTTGTGATATTCTGAAGAAAAGATGAGATAACCAAAGAAAATAACAATTAATATTAAAAATGTGTAAAAAGGAATATAGCCAATCGCTATTATTTTTTGTTGTCTTTTCATAACAACCTTCTTTTCTACCAGTTTTTACTGGATTTATTTTTTAATTAATTATAATTAAAATAAAAATAAAAAGAAAGAAGGTGCCTTTGATGGCAAAATTAAAAGAATTAGAAAAGAATATTTTCTACAAAAAGAATTAGTTGAAACCGGGTCTCAACTGGACTTGGTTAAGTGGCGGTTTGATGAACTCGGGATGGACTTGTCTGATTTGACACGAATCGTTTACGAACATCAACACACGTACTACTCTTTCCTTGATAAGAAAGAATGTGAGAATGCAATTAAAAAAGTTCTCAAAAACGTGAAATTCAACAGATCCTCGTTACTGCAATTAATCTAGATGTTCTATGTGAGCAAGGATTGCTGCTAGAACCACTTCAAAAGTATGGTATGGAAGGACGAGGGTACGTTCGGAGTCGATGAAGTTTTGATTCACTCCGCCCAGTTGTTTGGGTCAATCGGGATCGCAAACGCCTACAATCTTGACAAAGAAAAACCTGGTATTATTGGTCTTACCGACAAGGTTGGCAAGAACTCTAAATACTGCAACACATTCTTGGATGACGCTTTGTGTGTCGTTTGTGGTGCTGCAATGGGGAAAATCGCCCACTCTTACGGTCTGGAAGCTCAGGAGCAACTATCAGGAGCTCTTGATGACAACCTACTAGACACTCTATAACAATTAAAGGACTAAACAGTCCTTTTTTTCTGTTATAATTAAAGAAATAAATTTATCTGGATTTATTCCAGTAGAAAGAAGTATTTTTATTTATTTTTGTATAATTTTAATTCGCTTTTTGATTTGAATTTGTTATTTTAAATCTTTTATGATATAATAGGTTGATAAATAAAAATTAAGAAAAGGAGGTAGCAATGAGACAGGTAGAAAGACATTTAATTAAACCTAGCAAATGATTTATACTCAATTTGTGATGATTTAACATTTAAATCTAAAAATCTTTATAACGCTGGATTGTATCAGATTCGCCAATCTATATTCGAGCGAAACAAATCTGATAAGGAAAAATAAAAACCAGTACTAAGCTGGGCACAATTAGTTTCTGAATTTAGAAAAACAAAATCAAACTGATATGAAAGCATTACCATCTAAGGTTTCAACCAATATTATAAAAATGTTGGGCGGTAATATCAGTTCATATTATCAGCTTTTAAAAGGCTACAATGATAAGTCAAATAAGAAAATAACTAATAAGCCAAGGATTCCAGGATATCTTCACAAGACCAAGGGAAGGTACGTTGTTGAGCTCATAAACCAAACTTTCGCTAAAAAGCGTGGTGAAAAATAATGAACTTATCTTATGCCCAAAAGATCTGAGGATCTCAATTCCAACAAAAGTTGATAACCCAAAATGCGTCAAGATAATTCCTAAAAATGGTTGCTTTTTTATTGATGTTATTTACGAGGTCAAAGAAAAACCCTTTAAAAATACTAAAAAATATGCCTCAATGGATCTTGGAGTTGACAATTTGGCTGCGATTACATTTTCTGATGGAACTAATCCACTTTTTAGTTAAGGGTTTTAAAAAGTTAAATATATCAATCAAGGATACAACCGTTTAATAGCGAAATCTCAATCTAAATTACAAAAATCAAAAACAAGTGAGCACATCCACCGTCTTTTTAGAAATCGTGAGATGAAATTGCAATCAGAATTTCACAAAATCACAGGTTTTCTAGCGAAATTTTTCGACGAGATGGCACTTGAAAAGGTTTTTTATTGGTAAGAATGTTGGTTTGAAGTCTGGTATCTCTATTGGTAAAAAGAAATCAAAATTTTGTTCAAATACCCTATAACAAATTTATTTCTCAGCTAAAGTACAAGTGTCAGTTACTTGGAATAGAAGTCGTAGAACAGGAGGAGTCTTATACATCTAAAGCTAGTTTCATAGACTACGATCCGATTCCTATTTGGAAAAACAATGGCAAAAATATAAGTTTTTCAGGAGTACGTGAGAAAAGAGGTTTGTATAAAAACTAAGTACGGAAAAAGTTATTAATGCTGATGTTAACGGATCCTACAATATCCTAGTTAAAGGTTTGAATAATTTAGGTATAAATCTAAAAAGAGATATAGTATCATTTCACACGAGAAGTTTGACTAACTATAATATCTTATCTAATAAAAAGCTAATAGAAAAATACACGTAAACCCGTATTTGGTATTTACCACCAAAGAGGGCTTATAGAGGTGATGTAGGTTGCCTTTAACAGAAATGATGATTTAAAAGTTATTTTGGAATGTTAAGAATTAAATGATACAGATGATAACAAATGATACATTTGTATAAAACCATTTAAACCTATTACAGTAATTTAATTGATGTTGCTAAAACAACAAAAGAGTTGTTGTCTGAATCATCTAAAGATAAGATGATATTGCTGGATGATTTTCAGAAAGAGTGTAATGAACAAATTCAGAAGATAGGATGTAATCGTTTTTAGGATTTTTTTAGAAAAATCTTATCAAAATTAAAAATCAGAAAAAAATAAAATCAATTTCTGATATTCTATGATTTTTGTTAGATCTTTTAATAAAATTGACAAAAGAGTGTTTTTAAAATACTCTTTTTATTTTTTGTTGTTATTTTTCAATGCAATTTTATATATATATATATATATATTAGCGTTCTATAATACAAAAGAGTAAAGAAAAGAATACGGGGGAAATGTTTTTGAAAAACAATAAAAAATTACTAAATAGAATTGCAGGTTCGTCTGCTATTGTTATTACAGCATTAGGTTCTGGAGCAGGTGCGGTAGCGACTCAAATTCCTGGAATTATGAGCACAGCTTTTGCTGAAGAAACTAAGAATGTAACTGCGACAGCTACCCTTGATGTAGGTATTCAAGAAAACAGTAATCACGGGACGAACAGATAAATTCGAAATTATCGCTGAAGTAAAACAGCCGGTCAAGGAAGGCGATACTGTAACATTTACAGCACAAGGTATTAATGCAGAAGCCTTAAACAATCAAGAAGTTAAGACCGCTGATGGAACTGTTATAGGTGTTTTAAAAACTAAAACCGGTGTTGGTTCACCAACAGGACCAAACTACAGGTCTGTGGTTTACTACAAGGATAAGAATAACCTTTTCCGAAGCTAATAAAAACTTGAAGCCATCTGATCAAGAAGTTTCTGAAATTCAGGTTGTATTTAATAAAAAGCTGAAGAGTTTCAAAAATCTATCATTCAAAATTGGTTCAAATAATAACCGAACGGTTATTACAGTTCCAGTGAAGGATAAAGTTGAAAAATCAACATCAAACTCGGTGAAAAAGTTTTAGTGGAAAAAGAAAAATAAAGTTACAGCTGCTAAAATAGTGAGTCCAACTGGCACAAAAAACTTTACTGGTTTTGTTAATGAAATTTCTAACATCTATAACACCGAAAAAGGTCTCGGTGGGGGCGCGGGTGCCTTCGTGGCCGTTCCAGCAAAAGATAAAGGTTTTAAGACCGGGATAAAATAACATTCGAAATTCCTAATGACTCTGGTGTTAAATTTGACGCAAATCGTGCTCCAAAAGTAGGTGAAGTTCTTGAACTATTACACGGTCGAGTTTTGAGAGATAATGTTACAACAGTAAACTCTAACGGTGTTGTTCTTACACAACAAAACCCAATCAAGATGAAGGTTGTAGAAATTAGCGCAGATAAGGCTGTATTTGAAGTTGTTGATCAACCAGATTTTTACAACGAAGATGTAAATATTCAGATTCCTATTGTTGCAACAGACGCAAATAAAGTTGACCAGGCAAATAATCGTGTTAATGTTAAGTTTAATTCAACTTTTGAATCTAAATCAGATCCAAGTTTAAACAATAAATCTGAAACAAAAGACGCATACGTTCCAATTCGTGGAACTATCCTATCATCAACTGGTGTTAAACTAGAGTTTAAAAACAACACAATGGCGTGATGTTGACACCAATAAGAACCTAAAAGCTTCTAAGGTAGACACTAAAAATTTATCCAGCTGATAAGATCGAAGGTTATCAATTTCGTTCGCACAGATACTGATACTAAAACAGGCAACGTAATCCACTTCTTAAGAAGGTGGGTGATACTAGTTCACGTGATGATGTGAAGGATATTAAGACTACACGTTTCCTCGAAGAAGGAACAAATAAGGTTCTTAAGCCCGAACAAAAAGGCGAAAAATTCTTAGAGGCTGGAACAATTGCTGGTTATACTTTCGTTAAATCTGACGTGAAAGGTGATATCACAACTCACTTCTTCAAGAAAGCAGACGAACCTAAAAAGCCAGAAGTTCCTAAAACTACAGAACAACCTAAGACTACGGAAGCTCCCAAAAACACGAAGAGCCCTAAAAAGGTAGAAGAGCCTAAAACAACTGAAACTCCTACAACAGAGGAACCTAAGAAATCAGAAGCTCCAAAAACAACTGAGGCTCCTAAAACCGAAGAACCTAAAAAGGTAGAAAAACCTAAAACTGCTGACGTTAAAACACCAGATAAGAAAAGAAGCTGTGAAGACAGGAGCTAACGCTTCTGTTGCATTTGCTCCACTTCTTGGAATTGCCAGCAGTGTTGGTGCTATTGGTGCATGGGTATACGTTTCTAAAAACGCAAGTAATTATTTAAAATAAAATAAAAGATTATCGCTAACTTATTTAGTGATAATTTTTATTAACTCATTAAGCTATAATAGATAAAGAAATAGAATGGTATTTATCTTGAATAAAAGAAAATTGTCATCTATTTTTGGCTACTGTGCATTAATGGTAACAGTTGCCCCTGCACTAGGAACATTTGTACAAGTAGGTAATAACATCGTACACGCAGAGGTCTTCAAAGCCGGATCTACTGGAACACGAACAATTAAATTCAATGTAAAAGCTGGAGAATCAGTAACCTCAAAGACTGAAACTGTTACAGAGCCAGTTGATTTGATTCTCGTTGTGGATGGATCAGGATCTTTTACAGAACCTTTTAATGATGGTAAAAATCCATCTCGAAGAAAATTCCAAGCTGCTCTTATCGACGCTGCGAAGTTGGTTGAATCTCTACCAGAAGGTTCTCAGGTTATGATTGCTTCATATACTTGGAATACGACAGAATCGTACACATCTAATAGAATCACCAATTTGATTCCCAAAGCTGACGCTGCAAGAATTTTGAAAGATATCCTAAACAAACCATCTGATTTAGACTGGTATACAACTTGGGAAAGATACTTATCTGATGTGGATAAAAAGATCTACAGCTCTTACGAAAAATTACCATACGAAGAAGCATACGAGAAAAGTACTGCTAAGAAAAACAAGTACGTTTCTGTAGTACAATTCACAGATGAATGGGTGCCTAATGAGGATATTGATACATCTTTCGCTGAGTGGTCTAAGAAAATGCAAAGACCTTTATGAGTGTAATTTACAACAAGACTGACAACCCGGCAATTTCTGAATCCCAGATGAAGAAAATCGGACACCCTAATATTTATAACGCACTGGAAAAACTGATGATCAACGTCAAAAAGATATTATCGAAAAATTCAAAACATCAGGTTTAAAAACAACAGTTATTAAAAATCGAGTTTCACCAGATGGTGTTGTGACAGTTAAGGCTGAAAAGGGTATCGATATCACAGAAGTTGAATTAGTATCTCCTAAAGGAGTAAAAAGAAAAACTTGAAAAAGCAACCAGGTGACGCAATCTCTTGGTCTTGGAAGGGAAATTTGCCGAAGATGGTGAATATACTCTAAACTACAAGTTTACTGGTACACCTACAGAAAACAAAATCAATTACTGGTACTGTTCAAGTTTCAAACAAAGAAGTGGCGAAAAGCTGTCGACACGATTGAGCCAAACAAATCTTCTGCTGTTGATACTTCTAAAGAGGACATTCCTTTCAAAAACAGTTGAAGAAAAAGACCCTACACTTCCATTTGGTGAACGTAAGGTTAAGGTTAAAAGGGGCTCTAGGTGAGCGCACGATTACAAAGACATACAATGTTCTTAATGGTAAAACGTAGGTGATCCTAAAATTGACACCAAGGTTACAAAAGAACCAGTTGACGAAATCGTTCTTGTTGGTACTAAAGTAGAAGAGAAAGTAACTTATAAGACTATCCACAAGGGTGATGATGGTAAGGTTCTAAAGAAGAAAACACTGCTGCTGAAAAAATCTGAGTTCGAAGGATACAAGTACGTTAAAACTGAATCTGATAACTCTGACAAGTTGAACGTCGTGACAACTCACCACTACCATAAACTCATCACTACCTACAAGGGTGTGGATGAAAAATGGCAAGGAAGTTGTTTTAGAAAAAGTTGACGGAACTAAAGATAAGAAAGACTTTAAGGGTTATATCTTCGAAAAGACAGAAAAAATTAGATAACGGTGACGTTGTTCATCACTACAAGGCTAAAAAGCTGATGAGAAGAAAAACCGGTAGAAACTGGATGCTTCTGCTGGATCAATGTTAATTCCACTTGGAGCCCTCGGAGCCTCTGTTGCTTTTGTTGGCGTCGCTAAGTTTAAATCTAAAAAGAAAATAAAAACTAATTTATAAGTTATAAAAGGTATCTAAATTGATACCTTTTTGAATTTTTAAAACCACTAATAATATCGAGATACGATAACCTATAATAGATAAAGAAATAAAAAGGATTGGTACTTTATTTTGAATAAAAATTATCATCTATCTTGGCTACTGGTGCATTAATGGTTACTGTATCGCCAGTACTTGGGAACTTTTTGTTCAGGTTGGCGATAACATCGTACACGCAGAAGCCTTTAAAGCTGGTTCTACTGGGTCACGAACATTAAAATTTAATGTCAAGGCCGAAGAAAAGATAAACACGAAAACTGAGACTGTAGCTGAACCAGTTGACTTTAATTATGATTATTGACGGATCAGGGTCTTTTTATTGTTCCTTTCGATAGTGGAGACAATCCACAGAAACAAAAAGTAAACGTGGCATTGAGTGACGCTTTTGAAACTTGTAGAATCTCTTCCTGAAGGTTCTCAGGTTATGATTGCCTCACACTTGGAACTCAAAAGATTTCTTACGCTGCGAAAAGGTGTTAGTAATTTTAATTTCAAAGGCTGACGCCATCAAAACTCTTAATGATATCAAGGATAAATCAAAACTATCTGATTTTTGACTGGTACACAACTTGGGAGAGAATTATCTTAAGACTGTAGATTCGAAAAATTTACAATAAAAACTCTGAAACTCTTCCATACGAAGAAGCATACGAAAAGAGCACAGCTAAAAAAAGAACAAAGTACGTATCTGTAGTTCAATTTACAGATGAGTGGATTCAGAACGAAGACATCGACACCTCTTTTGCTGATTGGTCTAAGAAGAATGCGAAGACTTTTATGAGTGTCATTTATCCTAAAATTAATGGAAGTACAAAAGTCTGAAGAGCAGATGAAAAATCGGACATCCTAACATTTACAACGCTCGTGGAAAAACTGACGCAGTACGACAAAAAGATATTATTGAAAAATTCAAAAGCTCTGGTTTGAAAACAACTGTTACCAAGGATCGTATTTCTCCTGACGGAGTTGTATCTGTTAAAGCAGAAGACGGTGTAGATTTGACGGAAGTTGAGCTGGTATCTCCTACTGGAGCAAAGAAAAAACTTGAAAAAACTCCGGTGAAGCAACATTTTGGTCTTGGAAAGGCAAACTAGAAGAAGATGGTGAGTATACACTTAATTACAAATTTACGGGTACACCTTCTGAGACTAAAACTATTACAGGAAGTGTGCAAGTTTCAAATAAAGAAGTGGTAAAAGCAGTTGATACGATTGAGCCTAACAAGTCAAGTTCTGTAGATAAATCAGAAGAGGATATTCCTTTTAAAACGATTGAAGAAAAAGGATCCTACACTTCCACTGGGAGAACGTAAGGTTAAAGTTAAGGGTGAAATCGGTAAGAAATCCACAACTAAAACTTACAATATGGTGAACGGTAAACGTGTGGGTGATCCTAAAGTTGATACCAAGGTTACAAAAAGAACCAGTTGACGAAGTTGTTCTTGTTGGTGCCAAAGTAGACGAAAAAGTAACTTATAAGACTATTCACAAGGGTGACGATGGTAAGGTTCTTAAAGAAGAAAACACTGCTGCCGAAAAATCCGAGTTCGAAGGATACAAGTACGTTAAAACAGAATCTGATAATTCGGATAAGTTGAACGTCGTGACAACTCACCACTACCATAAAGCTCATCACTACCTACAAGGGTGTGGATGAAAACGGGCAAGGAAGTTGTTTTTAGAAAAAGTTGATGGAACTAAGGACAAGAAAGACTTCAAAGGGTTACATCTTTGAAAAGACAGAAAAATTAGATAACGGTGACGTTGTTCATCACTACAAGGCTAAAAAGGCTGATGAGAAGAAAAAACCAGTAGAAACTGGTGCGTCTGCTGGATCAATGTTACTTCCAATTGGTGCACTAGGAGCCTCTGTTGCTCTTCTAGGGGTTGCCAAATTTAAATCTAAAAAGAAAATAATGAATGATAAAATTCATATTTATATATAAACTTTTAAAAGTTAATCAATAAACAAAAAAAGGTATCTAAAACAGATACCTTTTTAATTTTCTGCCGCAGCTAGTACAGCCAGTACATCATCAGCGACAGCATTGACAACATCATCGAATGTAGCTTTGTTAAATGCAAAGTCTACAAATAGATGACTGTTTGTGGATGGTCAAAATCGATGATAACCTCATCAATTAGGTTATCAGAAACGGTTACCCTCGAAACCCCAGAAGCTACTGCAAGAGGTTTTTCTTGACACGAAGCTAAAAGAAATCCTTTTCGAACTTTAGCTCGTGTTTTTTGATCACCCACAATGACTTGTTATTACGAACTTTTTTAAAATCCATAAGAGCTTTTGCAACGGTATCTTTATCAAAGATATCGCTTTCTTTTTCGCATTTGCGACAATTACAAGAGGACTGTCCGAGCTAAGATTACTATTTCTTCTCTTAGCATTTTTCCTCCTTAATTGTTTTTAATCTTGAGGATATGATCAACTCGACCTTTTAAGAGAGCTGATCATTTTGTTGCTGTAGTTGATTTATTCAAGAAATCAACTACCTCTTCTTTTGTGAATGTTGTTTTCATTTTGTTCTCCTTCTTTCCCTGATTATTAAATCAGGTATTTTTGTTATTTGTAATAATTATATTTATTAATTTATTTTTATTACAAAAACAAAAAATAATAAAAATTTATTGACAAAAATATAAAATTTTACTATAATAATGGTAGCGATAAAACGCCCTTCGCTACAAAAATTCAAAGAGGGTTTTTCAGTAATACGTGTTGGTGGATACCATACACCTGCACGTCTGATACATTTATATTAAAGAGGTTACTTGTTTAGCCTCTTTTATTTTTAATATAAATAAAAAAAGACCCGGTAGGTCTTTCAATTATCTAAATTTGTTCTCGTCACAAGCTATGAGATTTAATTTCTATAAATAATTCAGATTGAAGTTCATCGAATAGAATTTTTGTATTAGAGAGAGCGTTGTTGATAACGCCACATTCATCATAGTTGATAACGAATAGCAATGTTCGTACAGTTTCGACATCAGCCTGAGATAAATCTCCCTTAATAAACTTCTTTATCAAGATTTGAGAGGCAACTCTCATATTTTTAAAATCAAGGAATTATCTCCGAATCAAATCCTAGTACAGCAAAAAGATATCCTGGTTCTGAATAACGATTCAGAATGATCAGAACTCTCAATTTCCAATACAGAATATTTGTTCTTGATGACGAAACATCTTTTTACTTGGAATGTAATAAAGCTCCAATGTGTCATCTGTTGGAAGTTCTAAATTTTTCTATTCCATCAATATTGCTTGAAGAGTCACATTGCAGGAATGATAATCCACCAGAATCAATACTAATGATAGTACCTTCAGAAATGGAATCAATATCTTCCAATAGTGATTCGAAACCAACAAATTTATTGTTATTGTTTAAAGTTTTAATCATTATTTTCCTTCTTTCCCTTCTTAAATTCATTTTAGTTTTTATCTCTCTGAAATTATACTCAGAATCTTCTTTTTCTTTTATAATTTCAGAAAGATATTTTATATTAAGAAAGAAGGTATTATATTAATGAAAAATACAATCGTATCGCAATTGAGGGTGGCGAAGGCGTTGGTAAATCAACTGTCTTAAACATCCTCAAGAAAATCTTGACCCAGAAACAACTCTATTTGTGAAAGAACCTTACGAGAAGTCCTCAGTCGCTGGTGACATCATTCGTTGGCGAAAAGGTGAGCTCGATTTGGATGAGATTGAACAGACTGAACTTATGGCAAAATCCCGAGCAGAACTAAACAATCAGGTTGTTATTCCGGCAATCAACGAAGGGAAAATTGTTGTTTTTGACCGCTCTATCATCTCAAACTTGGTATATCAACTTACGGGCACACATCTGACCTCGTAATGAAATCATTGATATCAATTTGGAAGAAGATGAGAATATGGCACTTCCAGATTTGTGTGTGTTAATCGACGCTGATCCTCGTGCTGTACAAGATCGACTAAATCAAAACGGTCGAGAGCGTGACGCTATCGATTCGAAACCCCTGGAGTTTCATTATCAAATTCGAGATGAGTTCTTGAATCTCTCAGAAGACTTCCTGCGATTTTCTAATCCTATCCGGATTTGACGATCCTGAAGTTAATGCAGAGAAGATTCTTGAATTGTTGAAATAAAAACAGAAAAGCACAGCTGAAACAATTGCAGTGCTTTTTCTATTTATTTGTTTTTACAATTTCTTAAATTTTTTTATTAAAAACTATTGCTTTTAATTATTTTATTTGATATAATGTTCCTATCACAAATATAGGAGGAAGTCGTATTTGGACTTAAGTATCATTTTTGGATTGTCGGAGGATTAGTTGGATTCCTGGTACTCTTATCGCTATTTTACGCAGGGTACGTAATTGCACCACCTAACCAAGCTGTCGTTATTACCGGTGGAGGAAAACAACGGGTACTTCTTGGTGAAGCTGGGTGGATGGTTCCGTTTCTATCAACACGAAACTACATCTCAGTAGAGCACTTAAAAACCGATGTAAAAACATCGAACTTTGTTCCTACGAAAGACTTTATCAACGTTAAAAGCTGACGCTGCCGTAACTCTTAAGATCGGAACTTCAGAAGAAATGCTTCGAGCAGCAGCTGAAAACTTCTTGAACTGGAATACAGATGATATCTCTGCACAAGTAACAGACGTTCTTGAAGGTAATCTTCGTGAAATTATCGGTCAGATGAACTTGCGTGAAATGGTGAATAACCGCCAAGAATTTGCTGGTAAAGTTCAAGAGAACGTTAGTCCTGACCTTGCTAAAATGGGTATCGAGGGTTATTGCCTTCACTGTTCAAAGTTTCGAGGATCAAAATAACGTAATTATTGACCTTGGTGTTGATAACATCGTTGCAATCAAGAAAGACGCTGCGATTGCTCGTGCTATTGCAGAACGTGAAGAAAAAGAAACTAAAGCTGAACAGGATCGTCTTGCTAACGAGGCTCGTGTTAAGGCAGACCTTGAAATTTCTCAACGTCAAACCGACCTCACAATTAAGCAAGCAGAACTTCAAGCTAAAGCTGACGCAGAAATTGCTAAAAGTAGTGCGGTTCTTGAGATTGAAACTGAGCGTCAACGTAAGACTATCGAATATGAACGTTCACAAGCTGATATCACCAAACAAGAACAAGAAGCCCTTGTTGTGAAAAAATCCGTTGAAGTTGAACGTCAACATTTGGAAGCCGATGTTAAAGCGAAAGCTGACGCAGAGAAGTACAAAAAAGAACGTGAAGCGGAAGCTCAACTTGCACTTAGCCAACGTGAAGCGGAAGCTGAATTGTACCGTGTACAAAAAGACGCTGAAGCTCAAGAACGCCTTGCTGAATCTAAACGACGTCAAGCTGAAGAAGAAGCCAAAGGTATTGAAGCTAAGGGTCGTGCAGAAGCTGAAGCAATTCGTCTTCGCCTAGAAGCAGAAGCTGAAGGTTTGGAGAAGAAAGCAGAAGCTCTTGCTAAAATGGATAAAGCTGGTATCGCTCAAATGTACTTCGAGGTTCTTCCTCAAGTTGTTGCAGCGGCTGCGCAACCACTTGCTAACGTTGATAGTATCACAATGTACGGAGATGACAACAGTTCTAAGATGATTGGTGATATTATGAGAAGTATCAGTACCATCAACGAAGGTTCTGGTATGGATGTTCGCCAGCTGTTTAGTGGATTGGTAGGAGCAAACATCACCGGAAACGCAATTGGTCGACAAATCAAGTCTGCAACAGTTGAAGAAACTGTAACAAACTCTGAAGTTATTTCAGAATAGTAGAAATTAAGAGAATCCCAAAAGGATTCTCTTTTTCTCTATAATTTAAGAAAATAAGTTTAATACTTTTTAGAAAGAAGGAAAATAATGGTAAAAACACAAAGGATAACAATTTTTATCCTAAAATCCAGCTGAAAAAGCCATTGATGATTGCAAAATTTATTTTTGTAGCGAATTAGAGTTTTTAAAGACGGTGGGGGTGAAGATCTCATTTCAGTCCACTACTCTCGAGTTCTAAACTCCTATTTGTTTAAAAATGAAAACAGCTATAAAAATAGTAGTGACCTAATCGATAAATATATCAATAGATTAAATTCAGATTGTACACCTTTGGGTTTATATTTGGATATAGAGTTTTATATCAATCATCCTATTGACAAGAAAAGAAATTCTAAATAACTTTTTAAAGAAGACTTTGAAATATTTCACCTTAAATCAGTTAACAAAGGATGTTGTTGATACCCATCTATTTTGAAGCAGACAAGGATGATTTACAATTCGTTGTTCGAAAAAGAACCGATAGGTCAGTGGATCTTGAGGATGATGAATTTGTGGATGAAATTTTGAAATCCAACGGTCGATTTTTGGAATGGTTGAGGAGTCTTAGTGACAGTAAACACTGTAAATTATCCAGCTATTTAAATCTGCTATCAAAAATCTGAACGTTTTGAGAAAAACAATCTATTTATTGATACAGACTATCTTGATTGGGTTAAAAATAATTCGATTAAGAATTTTGAGTACGAAATTTCTAAAACGATTATTACTCCACAATCTTACTATCCGACTGATTGGATGGATTACGAAAATGGAATCAAAAATCTACCCAAAGATTATATTCGAGATAATATTCTAAAGCCTGAATATGCTTCCAAGCTTCAATTGATTACGGATTAGTTCAGTTGATATATAAGTATCACGGGTTTGAATGTGCACCGGATGAATTTTTGGAAAAATTTCCAAACAAAACGACAATCCTCCTTTATTCACGACTTTTACTATGCAAATTCTGAAAATAAAGATGATTTCGTTTATTTGATTGTCGATATTGAAAACGAATTTGGAGTTAAAAAGCAAGTTGATCTTGATACCGTAGAGTTTAGAGAATTATCCAAAGCAAAAATCAAAAATAGTAGAACTAAATTTATGATTGGGTTGGTAAAAAGCTACAGATACATTGATTCAACTTGAAAGCAAAAATTCTTTGATTTGATTGAAAGGTATCAAACCGCTTATTCGATTTCATCTCTGAATTTTATACAGCAATTCTTGATTACGATTCTTTAATTGTTAAAGATGAGAATTATGATAAGATTATCAAGGCAATCGAGGCTTTAATAAAATTAAAAATAGAAAAGGCAATACCTCTTTTCTTTTTGTGTTTTAGACAAAGACCACCATCGCCTTGTAGCAATCCGGCTTGCCCGGGAAGCGAACCATTGACACCTTCCTGTTTGTAATCCTTCGTGTGCTAAACTTGATATTTTCAAAGCTACTCTCATCTAAGTAAACAACGTAGAGTCGGTTACAGATGTCTCCTTTTTCAAGTCGGTAAAGCTATCCTGATTTTCAAATAGACTTTGTGCAAGTTTGCTAGGATCATTTCGAGCTGCTTTTACCGCCTCATCGTGCGAATCGTAATCCTTTTTAAACATAGCTCCGAGGCTACGAGAAACTTTCTGGTCGTATGGTACACCATCAACAAAATAGTCCAAACCGGCACTATGTTTCAACGTTGGGAAAACTTCCGAATTATTTTTAAAAATCTCATACTCGATAAAATCATTTCGTAGTGCATTGAAGTGTGTTACGTTAAGTTGATTAAGTGCCATATCAACTACCAGTTTCTCACGTGTTCGACGAGAAATACAGTAGCGACGATTGATTTGTTGAATGGTTTGATCTAAGTTGCCTTGACGATTGGCCCAGAAATTATCCTGTTGCGATTCCAAACGATAATTACGCTCCGCTGTTCGATACTGATTGTACTTATCGTACTTATATTTACCGTTGGGCAATACCGTCATCAGTTCATTTCGTGCGAACTGGAGTGCAATGTTATAATCCCAATATTTGATAATGATATCGTATGCTTGAGCCTTTGGAATCCGGAACAAACCCTTATTCTTTCCAGTTTTCAGTTTGTAAGGTTCCTGATCACCACCGGAAAGAATAAACAACTTTTCAGCTAAATCCTTTGCAGTTTCAGTTGTGAAAATCTTTTTAACCGTGTATCGATTGATTTCTTTCTTAATGTTCTGGGACAGCTTCTTCTCTTCTGTCTTAGTCATCAGAATCACTTCCCTTCTTAATCAGTTTAAGCAAATCATTCCAATCTTTTACAGGTACAGTGCGTGAATCCGGATTTTCTCTGATAGCTCCAGAAAAATGTTCCTTAAACAAATCATAAGCCCCATCACCCGCTTCATCATTGTCGGTTGCGATGATTAGCTGCATCCATTAAGATTCAATCCGAATCCAGCAGTTAGTTGCTCAATCATTCGTTCAACCTTAGTTTAAGATCCCCCGATTGCAAACTATACATAGTTTTAGGTTCAGATTTAGGAATGTTGTAAGGAATCTTATTTCGTACTGAATCAGAGTATCCGATTAGTTCCACGTATGATAATAGGTCGATAGCCCCTTCGCAAAAGACAATACGTTCTACATCCGTAAGAGACTCGCAGTCCTTTCCAAGGAGATAAAAGAATCCTTTTGAACCTGGAAGATTTAATCTGACACGATTACCAGACTTATCAGGATGTGTTCCGATAACCTCAGCTCCAATACGATGTCCGTCCTTATCTAGTTGCAAAAAGACTAAGTTTCCAGAGGCGTTTTCTAAAATAAGTCCTCGTTTGAATACAACATCTACTAACATTTCATTTAGTTTCCGTTCATCAATCAGATACTCTTTAGTTTGCCAAGCCTTTGGGTCGTACACAATCTCGTCGAAGTTGGAATCTTCTGCAATTTTCAGATCAACCTCTTTAAGTTTGTAAGACTTTCCGTTTGTCTTTCCGCCCAAGAAATTAAGCGCTGCTTTTTTGTCAACGATCCCCTGTTTCATCAAATATGTAACAAGGGTCTCAACTCACGACCACCTTCTTTTGTAGACCAGCGAAACCAAGCGTCTTTAGTATTCACCCTCAAGGGTGATTTGAAGTGAATCGTGATCAACTAACTGAGCATTTCGTCCTTTTACAATATATGGAACTCCAAGGATATCAAGTGCTGCTAACGTTTTTGAAAATACTTTTCTTTGTTTTTACCATTTTATTCCCTCTTTCTAGAGTGCGGTATACACTCAATATCAATATTTCTAAAATTATAGAAGAATAAACAAGTCTGTTATAATTAAAGAAAAATAGTAACTGGATTAGTTACAGAAAGAAGGTAATAATGAAACAAACTAAAAACAGCGTTTTATCTCTATATCTCCAGCATATTAGAGATTTAGTCGTAATGTTAGGAAATACAAGCGATTGGGAATTTGTTATTGGCGATATCGATATTATTGATGATGGTAACAAGAAAAAGGTTGTATTTCATTAATGAAAAATCAAAAATTGAAGTCGCAAACGCCCAACAAAATAATTCTTACAATCCAAAGTACAGACCTGACAACTTAAAAATCTTTATCTACTGGTCTGAGTGTTCTTGCTGATTTATCCGGCAATAATAACAAGGAGAGTCGAATTGTAAAATTAAAGAATGCTTTTGAATTGATGAGTTATCAATTATTAATGATGATGGCACTGAAATTTTAAAAATGAAGCTTTGAATATGCAGTATAGCACGATCAGTAATGAAATCAACTATATTGACTATGTTACTAGTTTTCACTCGATTGAGTCTATTGTAAAATTGGATGATACTCAGGGCTTGAAAAATCCTAGTAGACAAACTAAAGGGTGTTTTTGGTTTCATCACCAGCAGCCTCTTGGTCTAATATTTTAAAAATTAAAAATGAGCACGAAATTAATTACAGTGCTAAGATTCTACTATCTTTCTTTGAAAGGATGCGATCATTGACTCTATTCGTGAATATGTCAAAATCGATTTTGTCGAAGACGTTCGTTACAGAGAGAGCAATATCGTTTATATTTTGAAATATGTCAAGTCATTCTGTCAATTTAAAAAGAATTATCAAGATGAGTTTGAAAGAAACTTTTTGGATTTTTGCTTCTATAAATACGCAGATTCTCTAATTTCAGATTCAAACATCGAAGGTGATAAGTATCTCCGCTTTAATGCAGAATTAATTAGGTTGTTGGATTTTGTTGAATTTAAACCAAATTCAATGTATGGAGTCGACGAAGACTTTTTGGATGATTTGATCAGCAGACTAGTTATTTCGCTTAAAAAGTTTCAGCGAAAAGAATAAACCCTATCTGTTTATTCCAGGATTTTTCTGGTGAATTGTCCAATGATTGGGCCCCTACAAGTACACCGGTTATTATTCAACATCGACACTTGACGATTTAAGAAAAACGATTGATAGTCTGAAAATTTATAATAAATTTTTAGAAAAACTTATCAAAATTGAGGATGATGTTAAGTTTGCTTATAAGAATTTTTCGTTAGTAGATATTTTTTTACTCTTAAAACTTTCTGGTCGAAGTGGAGGAGAGGGATTATCAAAAATCAACAACGAACTCTGTTTCTATTCTGAATCAGAAACAGCCAAGAATTTCTTGCTAGAACATCAAAAAGTCTTGTGAATTATTTCTCTCACTAGTTTCAGAAGACTCCATCGATCTTCAAGTATACAAGATGGATATCGAATTTCTAATTAAAAAGATGGAGCTTATGGCAAAATCTGATTATGGAAAATTAGAGCCTAAAGTAGAGTTTTATGAGAATGAAGAATCGAAATCAGAATTTGTTAGTTGGAGTGATGGATTTTCAATGCTTTGATAAAGAGATTGATTATAAGGTTAAGATGGATTCGGCATTCAAAAAATTACTTTTTAGTGAAAATAAAAACAGCTATTAAGCTGTTGTTTAGATGAAAATTCTTCTTTTTCCAAGAATCTCAGACCATCAAGAATGCTGCTAATAGATTTTTATACTTAAAAAGAGATCTATTATTCTTGTTCTTGTTTCGCTCTTTTATTGATTTATCTTTATCAACTAGATGGCTAATTCCCATCATAAATTTTTCAGAAAAATATAATAATTCAAAAATTCTTATAGCATGAATTTTATGTAACCTTTCCCGAAAAATTTTTAACATAAAAATCTTCTATTTTTCTATCTGATAAATAAGCCAGTTCTTCCGAAAGACCTTTGTTTCCAAGATACCCTCTTCAATAAATTCAGTCCAAAGGTTCATATCAATATTTTTTTATTGTATTCAGTTATTTTTCGTAAATAAAATCATTTTTCTTTGTCGTAATGATTTTGTAAGAAAAGTCTAGAATCAAAGTTTAAATTGATTTTTCTTAAACAAATCTAGATAATATTTGTCGTCTGAAAAATAAACAGATAGATAATCGACAAAAAGAGAAAAATTTGAATGCGTTGAGTGTTGGAGTTGAACCTTTTCTCTTGTGGTAATCGATAAATTTATTTAAAATTACAAACATCATCTCTTGTCTCAAATAAATCCATCAAAGATCCCTCAATAACAAGATCACCGATTGATATCCAATTTTTACAGAAAAAGAATCCCAATTTTCTCTTTCTAACAGTTTCAAATGTTAAACCTGTTAGAGAGAAAGTGTTTCTGCATTATAATACCAGCCGAGAGCTCTGCAAAATTCGTCTGCGCGACTCATCCAAGAAAAATTTTTGTAAATGATCTATGGAATTTTATGAATATCCTATTGTATTGATATTTAATTTTCTTCGTCAGCAAGGAAATTATATTTAAAATTTCATGTTTTATTACCTCATCACTTTTAGTATTTTAAAATGTTCATCAAATTGCGTATCCACAACAGAATTTAGAATGATGTTGCACGATTCCGTAACTCACTTAGTATTTCAATGTGGATAACGTCACAAGATAGAAGATCATTCAGACCGTTACCGTGTACGCAAAACAACCATCGAGTGGCAATCAAACTCTTTACGGGTAGAAAATATTGCTCACAAAACAAAATAAATGATTGCGGAGTTTCCGCCAACGCTGCCCCTACTATTGATTTTGGGCATTTCTGTAGTGGCTAGTTTTGTCTGTTGTTAATAGCGTCAAGAACCATCTTGTTTATTTCCACAGTAATTTCTGTTTCTTTCTATTTTAACCTTCTTTCTACTAAAAATAATTAGATGGCTATTTCTTTAATTATAAAAGCAACCAAATTCTTGTTATAATTTAAAGCGCCATACCGCTGTTAAGAATACGGCAGTTCAGAAAGGAAGGAAAAATGTGAAATCGTCTGAACGTGACATCGTCGTTCTTGGTGACAAAGAGTTGTCTATAACTATTAAAGATAAGAATTGGCAATTTTGACCAGGAATGTGTCGAAAATTTGCTAAACGATTTAATCAGAATGTACCTAGCGGTACCAGAACTTACCCCTGTAAGAATATTAAATTTAAAACTCATTACGTATGGTATTCTTTTTAAGGAGAGAAAATTTTTCATTTTCGCAGAGGATTGTTATGGTTATTCTTATCCGATCCCAAATATTTATCTTTCGATCTTTTAATGATTGGAAAATTAGATATCGATAGAAAAGAATCAACAAGGGGTTCAAAGTTGAGCTTTTATGAAATTAAAGATTACATCTTTATTTGTCAAAGATGAAGAGTTGGTCGAGGAATATGTGCAAAAACTTTGATTACCTTTATCACAAAACGGTTGGAAAGACTTGTCTCAAAAGTTATTGTTGGAGAACTCAACATTCTATTCCGAATTGAATGAGGAAAGAACGCTAGTCTCCTTTAAAAAGCAATATACAACTTGAGTGGCACTAGCGTGTACTATTTATATAATAATCCCGTTAATTTTTAATGACTAAGGAAGAGCGTGAATCTGTTTATTATTTATTAATAAAGAAAAATATTAATAAATTGCAGTTTGGCAGAAAATTTATTTTCTCTTATACAGAAGACAGAAATTACACATCCTCCTTCAAGAAGAGGTTGATATCTTAGAAAACTCTTCGTTCAACAATGATTGAATCTTTTGTTGATTATGGTCAAAGGGTATGATGAAAAATTCTTTGTTAAAAGTAACAAAAGAATTTATCTTTAATACTTACGAAGAATTATTTTTAAATTCTAAGCGTGATGGAATATTGTCAAGACGATTCTGTCTTTTAAAATTAAGAACGATATTAAAGATGAATATATTTTTAGATCAGTTGTCGCTGTTTACTGACTTTTGCAGCAGATCGGATCACATAATTTCAACAAAAATCGTGGAACATTATTGCATACGTTAATGAAATTTTATCTGAGAATTTTTGATGAATCTACAATGAATGTAATGGCTTCAAAAATATTGGATACCAATGCTAATAATTCAACCCGCAAGATGGAATCCATTCGGGAAAAACTTAAAATGTTTATAACCGAACATTTTATAGATTTGTGGAAAACTACTAAATCTAATAAAGAAGAATTTTTGAATGAGATTGATCTCTTTGATAAAGAGAGTACATCATTTGGTTTACATATCAATAGAAATGTTGAAACGTTCATTAAGAGTATTTTTCATAAAAAGGTAGAATTACCTTTAAAAACCTCTAAATTACCTTGACGTGATGGAATTTGAATTTTTAATGTAAATAGTTTATCTTCTAACAGAATTGACGAATGGGAAATTTGTTTCGCAACAGAGTTGGGGCAGAATATTAAATTTAAAGAAAAACCGAGTGTTTCCTTATCTATATCCGGTTTTACATCAATTTTTGTTAGAAACATCAGACTTCCGTTTGAACCAGAGTAAACGATGTTTAGAAACCTTTGCCGCAGTAACAAAAATAATTTTGATGATTTAGATATCAACTCAACAGAAGAAGACGGCGGTGATTATCAAAAAGCATTTGAGTTTTTCAAATATGGTATTGAAAAATGGGGCATTATCTAACTTTCTAATGCAAAATATCTTCCGATTTCATCATCAAGATGGCGGATCATCTTAAAAAGTAAAAAGGTAACCCTTTTGCTTTTTATTTCAGGAGACAACTTTCGCTATTATAATTTAAGAAATAATAATTTGAATTTAATTCAGTTAGAAAGAAGGAAAAATAATGGTAGTAAAAAGTAATTCGATTTCGACAGAACGAGAATTGGAACCGGTTCGTTGGGAAAGAATTGATAAAATCAAATCCTTGATTAAAGGTAAAAACATTACAGTATCTGAAGATAATATAGATTTTTACTTAAATTACTAAAAAGGATTCACTTCCCTTGGTATCCAAGAGAAAATTCACTAGATGGAGTTGTATTTTATAAATTCCAAATTTGGTACAGCTTCTTAGAAGATAAGATTATTTTTAATCAAAGGTGATAGGCTGGATGATATTCAACATCAGAACGTTTTTGGACAAAAGATGTCCTATATTTAGGTATTTTACAATCTAAATCAATCTAGAAAAATCTAAAAACTTGTAGAGTGTTACTCAGTAATAGAATCTACTGATTCTTACTTAGGTAAAGAGAAAGAGTCTCAAATTAACCGATGAGGATTCAGCTAAAAATTTCATCATTGAATATCTGACAAAAGAGTTCGTGGAAAAATTTAAAATTGGTTTGCGAACGATTGGTTTTTAAAAAGATGAAACTTTTCTTCATAGTGGTATTCTAGGTACTGAAGGTTTACTCACATCACCAAAAAGAGATATTAAATTTATTTTTCAACACACCATTATCGTTACTAAAAAGAGCGAACGAGATGGATGTATAGATATTTATTTTTGAAACAAGAGACCCTGCTAAGATCAACATCCGACTATGACGGAGAAATAAAGGTTATTGAGTTTGAGTGTTGGGATTATCTTTCAACTTTTCGTGAAGAATTTAACCAATATTTGTTGGATATTAAAACTGATATCGTTAATATGTTTATTCAACCAAATAGTTATACCGGCTTAAAAACTATGTCATACACGAGTGAACTTCTAGGACTTCTCTGTAATTGGTTTGAAAAATATTTCTTTACTGAAGAAGCTGGTGTTTTTCTACCTAAAAGGATTCTAGTGTATGTTGCGAAAAATCTTTATTTCGAAGATAGCAAGTATTATTCTAATCAAATTGCTTTTTATTGAATTGTTGGGAGAGATGTCTCGATCTTCATTCAATAGCAACACAGCAAAATGTTATTTTAGGATTGGCAGAAATTACTGGTGAACTTGCAGGTGGACGATTTATGAACTCGGCTATGAGTACTTTAAATTTGTCAACATCATTCTTTTTCTCTACAGAGAACGAAAGGAAAATTTGTTCAGCTTTTTATTCAGTAAGCTACTTGAATCTGCAACAAAAGATTTTTAACAAAAAAGAACTTGAAAGTTTGGTTTATGATTTTCAAAATGGTATTACCATTGGTAAGGTTGGGCGAAGCTCTGTATTTCTTGGCGACGCATACAATAAAAAATTGATTTTGGAAGAGCTGGACTCATTCATCAAAAATAAAGAGCTAGATAAATTAAGTGAATTTAACCTTGACATTGATTTGGTATATAATCTACAAGTAAAAAAATAATTCTATTACGTTTGGTCACTCAACCGTGGATCTTGCGATTTTAAAATCCATATCCAATAATATTCCGGTTAAGATAGGTGGTTCTCTTTTTATAAGACTTGAGTTTGAAAACGATCCTTAAATTGTTAATTGACGAAGTTGATTTTTAATTATCAATCTACTATGGATCACATCAAAATAATCAAAGAAATTAGAGAGAATAATCCTGGAAAAAGTGAAAGTTATTCTTGAAAAATTCACAACCAGAATTTTTCAAAACAAATTGATTATTTAAGGGTTTGGAATTGAGAATGGAATTTATGATGAGTTTTGAGAAACCTAAAAACTTTTACTTGATTTTATCAAGCTAATCTTAGATTTGAAGAAAAACTGAGGGGGAATCATTCCTCCTCTTTTATAATTTAAGAAATTAAAAACTGAAGTTATTTTCAGTAGAAAGAGGGAAATATGGTTTTAAACACAAAAACAGAAGAGTCTTCTCAGTTTGAACAGATGAAGCAAATAAAGGATATCATCCAAAAAGGAGAATATCCACTTTCGAACAATTTATGGATGTTGTTAGGTTATCTATTAAGAAACTAAACAAATACCCATATCTTCGTGTCAACGCCGGTTCTGTAGGTGAATTGAAGTTGCCCGTTTTTTTCTTATTTATTACTTCTGCAGAAACAAACACATTTGAAATCTTCTCCAAATATGACATTGATTATCTTCCTATTTTTACCGAAGATTTGTTTGTAAATAAACCCTATTTTATTGGGTGAATTGGACTTAAATTTTAGTCGTGAAACTAGACAGTTTAGGGCAATTTTTGGGAAAAAGTTCTGCTAAGTGGATCAGAAGATCGAAAATTAGAGGTCAACAATTATTATCTTGATAGATTTATAAATTACAAATTTAAAAGTTTTTATTAAGAAAAATTTGTTGTCAATTTATCAGAATTTTTGAATAACGGTGAGTTTCCAAACATTATTACTAAATATTAAAAAGGAGAGTTATAACTCTTCTTTTTTATTAAAGATTTTATTCCCTAATCTGTTATAATTTAAGAGAATAAAACTATTTAAATAGAAAGAAGGAAAATAAAATGATTAAAACATCAGGATCAGGATCCAGCAAGATGGAGACTATTAAAAATCAAAGACACTATTAATCGTGTATCAAAACCTGACTTCAAATTTAGCAAAGAAAAATGTAGAAGATCTATGCTTGGCAATCTACAATTTCAAAGATGAGGGTAACTGTCTTAACGAGGAAGAGGGATCTTTGAAAACATTAATATTCAAAAAGATCGACGTTTGGTATTTGTTTGATACTGAAGAGTTTCTCTTTAAGATGAATGGCATTTCACGCCAAAAATTAGAGCAACAAGCTATTCTGATTGAAACTATCAACTTCAACAAAAATAAGGGATCATCTTTATTAAAAGACGCTTTTCGGTTTATCTTTGTATAAAAATAAATTTGGATATATTGAACCCAAAATTGAAAGATAAAGACACCCTGAAAAAGTTTGTTGAGAGTGCAGCTAAGAAATTTGTTGTAAAAACCTAAAAGAGCTTTTTACAAACAATTATTGGAATATGAATCAACCTATTCTAATAACTTTAGATAAACCATGAACATTGGGTCTCGTTCGGGTAGGTTCCCTCGGTTCCGCTTTTGCATTCTAAGCGAGAGTGAGCGTGATAAGGCCCTCAAAACTCTAATATTCACTGAATCTACTTCAGAAAAGTGGACACACGCTTTAAAAATTATCAGTAGATGGTTTTGAAATAATGAACCAGAATCTTCTCTCTACACGAAACCTTTTGAAGAATACGTCAACTCTTTTGTGAAGAACGAGCAGGATAACTTTTGTTGATAATTTGATTCTCGAGATTGATTCAACAGATAAATACAATAACTCGAAGTTAAGATTGAACTATATTTCTAAATATTTGTATAGTTTGTATACAAAAAACAAGATCTTTACGATAGCTTCGATGATGAAGAAAAGTTGAATCAAAAATTTGAATCTCTTGGTATGCAATTTGAAGAGGTGTTGGAAGATACCGATAATTTCATTCTGTATTTATTCAAGGAACTATCAAAACGTAGCCCAGGGTACGGTATGAAATTTTTATTGTATATTCTTGATAATGGTTATCATCATCTGTCAAATCATACATCTAAAAAAATCTAGAAGTTTTTATTGTACTGTTAGTCCAGAATCATTACTAAAATCATCATTCAACAAGATTTTTAATCACGTACTAGATTTTATTGAATCGAAAATTGATAATCGTGATGATCTTCTGTCAGAATATATTGGTGCTTTGAAGAAGGCTCCGCCACTAAAGAAAAAGAACGATACCACTACGGCTCTAGAGGTGTTGATCTAGGTGATTTATTTATTATCAAAATTAAATCAAGATACAAGGACGAGTCTTTGAAGGTTGTGAGTAGCTTCAAGGTTGAAAAGAAATTGAAGTACGAATCAACAATTCTTATCAAGAAATTCGATGATTACGAAAAACGTATACTCAGATGATTAATTTTTGGTAAAGGAATTGTCCTTTTTCAGAACCTGTAATTTTGGGATTCAAATTCGAAGACTTGATAAATCTAATCACTGTAAAAAATGAAGAAACTGATGGTCGTGTTAAACTATTCGAACATCTTCTGAATCAATACAAGGATGATTTGACTGTTCTAATTCCAGACGGTGAAACATCTGAACAGTTTAAGAAAAAGATTAGTTTATTCAATGAAAGTATTGAGTCAGGACTTTACGACGAGTTTGAATCAATCTCAGTTTTTGAAGATTATTTTAAAAATCTATCTTGCAAAAATCTAAAACAAAAAGAGGCTTTAAAAACCTCTTTTTAATTTTCGTGAATTTGACTAAATTTAACTGAAGTTTCAGCAAGATTCTTACTGATCTTTTTCAAAGATTTCACTAAAAACTCATTTCCTGTTCGGACAACTGTTTATTAAATAGAACCAAAATTTTTAATGCAATATTAAACTCAATATATTCTATATTAAATCTAGAGAGATCTGATTCAAAACGTTGATTTTTCAAGTTCTCCTCTATCTAACCTTTTTGCAATGAACTTTTGATAATTTTTAAATAATCAGAGTGACTCTCCATTTTTAATTAAAAATTTCAAGATCAACCATTTCAAGCCTCTTCTACGAGTTTTCCAAAATTCATCTCAAAGCTCTCGTCCTTATCAAAAATAAGTCTCGTTAAACTTCGGAGTTACCTTTAATATTTAAATTTGAATCTTCGAATAACTTAAAAATCATCGCCCAATTCATTAGCAATCGAAATTAAACCGCAACAGACATTTCCATTGTGATCTCAATAATAAATTTTTGTAAAAAGTTTAACAAACTAAATTCAGGAATTTTCTTTTGAAATTGAAAGTAGAAGGTTCTTTTCTATCAAAGTGGGTCACTAAATTTTTAAATAAAAATAACTTATCTTCACTATTTATAAAGTTAAAGAGAAAACTTTAACTGGGTAGTAAACCAACCTTTTTTCAAGGGAAATTATTGCATACTTAGTTTCACCTTTTAAAAAATACATCGAACACAAAAACTCTTGAGTTCAACTTCAAACTCACTGTTTGTGCTTTGAGAACTTGTATCGTCTCAAGGCTGTCCTAAAGTTTCCTTTCGTCCAAACCAAATTGAACTCTTCGAATCACAACATTTGTGATATTTGAAAATAAAATTGATAAAAATCATCACAAGAAAAATTCCAAACTTTCCTTCTGAGAACCTTGTTAATAAAAACATTCTTCATTAGTTCTGCGGTTAATGCGTCCGGAATCTTATATCCGTATTTTTCCTCATCAAAAGTACAACAAACTTATCACTTGGAAGAGTTCCTCCATTTGATAAAAGATAAAATTTATTGTTGTCTAAACAGAATACTACTTTTTGAATATTCTTTGCTTTGAATTTGACAAATTCATCATCGAACATTTCACGATCCGGAAGATTTAAGAACTGCTCGCCGGAGTCTACATAGGTTAATAGACTCCAGAACCTTCTGTTCTAATCTCAGCAGAATACCACCGGTATTGGTTTTTAATCATAAACAATCCTTCTTTCTTTATTCTAAAATTATACTATAAAATAAAAATTGGAAGTCTTACAAACCTCCAATTTTTCTGAAATAATTATCCAATGTTATTATCTGCCAATAATTTTTGAATTTTTCTTTATCAAAATCAAATAGACTATCCCACTCTTTTTCCAGGTAATCAAAAATCCAATCCCCAAAAGTTGACTTTCCTAAACTCTGAAGAAACTCCAGAAGTTTATTCTCATCTGTAATAAAAATCAGATAAGACTTTTTGAAAAATCAGAGTTTGAATTTTTATTTAAAGTCTGAGAGTATGGTTTTGATTTCAGATGTTTTTACGACAAGGCTATCAGATCCTTTGAAAAGTAGATTATAGACAAAATCTTGCAAGCTAAGTTTGTAATCACTATCTTGGTTTGAAAGTTCGTAAAATCTATATAAAAAATTACGTGCCTCACGCTTGGAGGTTTCTCCTTTAAGCATATATTCATAAAGGAATCCGTATATTTCATCGTAATAGAATGTATTAAAATTGTAATTTGCTACACGACTAACAAGAATCTTTGCAAACTCCTCGGCGTTTACTACGATATCCGTCATCTCTTTTTGGAAATCACGACCAGAATCGTAAAGTGTTACAAACTGATCCTTTGGCAACATTTCTCCCGAGTTTACACAGTAGAACTTATCATTAAAAATGCAGAATACAATTTTGGAGCTTCTATGTCCAACCCCGATTCTCATTTTATCAGGGGAAAATACACCTTTATCCGGAAAATTAAGGAATTGTTCTCCAGATTTTGAATATTGATCTAGAACCTTAAGAATGTGTTTTTCTAATTCTAAAAGCAAATTGTGATTTTTTTGTTTGTTGTAATCAAATAAATGCCCTCTTTCTATAACTGTAAAAGTTTATCTAAAAATTATAAAAAGCTGACTAGAATCACCCCTCTTTTGTTGCAGAAAAATGATATTTTTGATATAATATAAGAAACAAAAATATAGAAAGAAGGAATTAAATGGTTTTAAAAATCTGAGATTTTATCTCAAGAAAAAGATGTTGTTTTCAAAGAACGTCTGAAAGAACTTCGAATTGTCTCAGAAAGATGATATTCTGGACTTAATTCAGAATTTCTAAATCGACGCTATTCCACTTGGGAAAAATTGCGATTGAAGTGATGGAAAAATAAAAATGATGAAAGACGATCGAACTGAATATTTGTCTATGTTTCTTTTTATTCACCTATCACCCGAAGAATAAACAAAAATTGCGAGTTGAATTGAAGTCGTTTCTTTCACAATGGACTTTTATCATCAACCGTATGGACAAAAAGTTGACCGTTTCAAAATTGAAAGAGTTCTTCTAACGAGATAATCTTAGGGATTTCTTCCAATGAGCTTTCCATTATCCAGCAAAATCATCCGATTCTAACTATTCGGCAGCTTGAATATCTAAAGGAATTTGTTAAAACGAGATGAATGACATCTTTTGATGAATTGTCAGAGGATTACAGATCCTAAAAACTCAAAACAATTCAAAACGGCATTTTGAAGAGATATATTCCTTATAATTAAGGAAAGTAAAAATAATATAGAAAGAAGGGAGGTAATCAAAGATGATTATCGAAAACCAAGAGAAGCGTCAAGCAGGTATTGTTGTAATTACTGGAATTTCCGGCTCTGGTAAGACAACTCTATCTAAAATTTTTGATGACGAACACACGTTAATTTCGTATACCACACGAGCCCCACGACCCGGGGAGGTAGACGGAGTTGATTATTATTTTCTTTCCGAGGCGCAAGCCACTGAATTGTCCGAATCAAACTCGGTTTTTGAGGAAACAAAATTCCAAGAAAACCTTTACGGTGTTACGAAAGATGAGGTTGTCTCGAAAACTGATAATTTCACCAATCACGCTGTATTAGTTGCAGATACGAACTTCTACTCACACGTATTCCAGGATCAGGGAGACCTGTATTACGAGTATGGTGGTTTGCGTGTAAAGGTATATCCTGTTATTTTAAACCTACCATTGATGTTGCTATCGAGCGTATCAAATCTCGTGGCGGGGACGAAGAACAAATCAACGGACGTATCGAGCGAGTTCAACTCGAACAAGAACGGTATCAACTATTCAAGACTTGTTCTGTTTGCCAGTTTTCAATGTTCTTCCTGACGTGTCACTTGAAGAAACGTCGAACGATTTGTTGAATTTTTGGATGAAACGTATAATATCTAAAAAGAAGAGTGAGATATTCACCTTCTTTTATAATTTAAGAAAAATATTTTACTGAATTAATTTACAGTTAGAAAAAGAAGGAAATTTATAATGAAAAGAACTGATGAGCCAACAAAGAGCCAATCTTTTGAAGGTAAGTTTTACTTGAAAACAGTAGCTAAACTTTTATCTGAAAAACCGGAAGATATCTCGGTTGTTGATTTAGGTGGATCTTTATTCAATTCTCGTATCGCTTATTACGATGATACAACAAAAACAATTTACTTAATCGAATCATCCGATGGTGGAATCAATCTAATCACTATAAAGATGATGAAAGAAAAATTGAAAAACCACTGAATATTTACAATCTAATTCCTGTAACCGCTTTCAGTGAAAAATTAATCAAAATGAGGATGAATTAAAACGATTACTGTTTAATTCTATTAGAAAAGATTTTTGAAAAATTCAACCCTATCTGATAATTTGAAAAAGGACGACTTTTTGTTCTTTTGTAAAAATTACCTAAAATCAATAAATATTAAAGGTGATGAGGGATATAGTCAATTTTGTTTCTTATTAGAACTCGATTGAAAGCGAAAGATGTTCGAAAAAGTGAGAACTTTATGAAATATTTACAAAAAGTTACACTAGAAGATTTTTGATCGTTTAAGCGAAAATCCTTTAGATAATAAATTCTTTTTCCCATCTATCTTAATTTTGTTTGAAATTGATGATATTATGAGTGGTAATTTGCCAGATGAGGTCGTTAAATTTGTTGAGAAATCTGGTATCAAAAACACTTTTAGAAGGCGATTGGTTTGGTATTGACATTCAACTCCACTTTATCTTGAAGGAGATGGCACGTCTTGGATATTTTAAGAAGAAATATTTTCTAATAATCCGGAACGTATTATTTCAACAGAAAAAGCTACCAAGTATATCAGTACAGTCGAGAGATACGAGTTGATGGATTATAACTTTTTGAAGGAATCACCATTCTATCCCAGCGATATTTATACAATGTTTAATAAGAGAGAAGAGTTACTAGATATTTTCTATAAGTTCTTCAAAGAGGAAAAAGAAAATTTGGGAAAAACTCGCAGCATTAGATGTTGTGATTATTTCAGTAAAGAAAATAAATCATTATCACTCCTTGAATTACACAAGAAAAGATTTTTAATGTAACTTTTGATTATGAAGAAGGAAATCCATCAGACGAAAGCGGGAGCTCTTTCTGAAGTATATCTTAAGGAGAAAAATCTTGTCAAAACTTAAGGATAAAGGAGCCAAGTTTTCAGACGTTTTAAAGAATTATTACAAATCTAATTTCTAACGAACACATTGACTTTTTTTCCTTTATAAGTATGATCAGAGTTATCTTCGTGATACTATTGATGGAATTATCGAGGAAGCTAAGTCTGACTTATGAGAGGATTTGAAAAAGGAATTTTTCTTTAGAACGTGAAGATCTTGAACGCACAATTCAATACAAAGATGATGAGATTGATTCTTTGAACCAAGAAATTGATGATCTTCGAGATGAGGTTTCAAGGCTTGAAAGTTGATAAAAGCATAAAAAGAGGTTTGATCCTCTTTTATTTTTTTCTAACTTTTAGATTCTATAATTTTTGCAAATAATTAATCCAGACAAGTCTGGTAAAGAAGGAGAAATAAAATGAAACAATTTATCAAACTCGGTCTTACGGACCGTCACGCAGGAGAAGGAATGCCTGCAATGGATGGATTTGTATTTCCATCCAACATAAACGACGTAACAGACGTCAAAGCTATGGATAAGATGGCAGCAGAGGCCATCTTGCCACTACTCAGTTTTGAACGAGTAGCAAAAATCTGCATTGGCTAATGCAGAACTATCAATGGGCGACCAAGTTGTTTGGGAGTCCGACAAGGGAATCGACCTGTACGTTACAGGTTTGACTTCCTTGACTGCGGCAGTAATCAAACTTGCTGCACACAAAGGGATTCCCCTTACATTGTGGCACTTTGATCGTGCCACTGGGGACTACTTCCCACAAGTAATCTTCTCATAAGATTACTAAATCTTGCAAGATCAAAAAATAATCCCTGGGTTGAGGGTTATTTTTACTTTATTGAAAAATAAAAAGGAGTTTTAGAACCCCTTTTTCTTTATTAAATCCAGTGAGAATATACATTCTCAATCAAATCCAGGTAAGCCTGTTTGTTGAGATTCTTTGGTAGTTCTTCTGGAAGTTTATCGTTATAGAGTGTAACCGGAGATTCAGGTACGTTTGTTACCTTGCCAAGTTGACCGGTTTTCATACTGTAACTCTGAACACGCTCTCCGGATTCGGTCAGCAAGAATCGATTGATACGAGGAGCTAACTTCAAATCAAAAACAGTTCTTGTTTCTCGTTGTGCTTTTGATACAAATGCAAACTCTGAAACATTTCCAGATTTGATTTCTTTTCTCTAACAAATCAAGCAATTCTTCCTCCGGATTCAAAAAGTTTTTGTAAAATAACTTTATCAACAACTCGAGGTTTTGTTCCGAGCTTTTTGAGGTTTGAAAGTTGATGGTGAACGAGATCATCGCCTTTAGCCTCAATCAAGACACCATCGTTTACTAGGATACGATCATTATCTGATTTTGCAATATACAAGTCAATCATCTCAGATCCGATCTTCATACCCCAGAACTCTTCCCATTCACGAACAACACTTGTGATGTCTTTATCTGAAGTCCAAAACACTCCATCAGTATTTGCACTCCAAACTTCACCACCTGCACGCAAGATACGTGTCACGAGGTTGAATAGAAGAATTTGAAGGATGATACGTCCTTGAATCATACCGATTGGGTTGTAGATTGGTGTTCCGTTACGGTCTGCATTTCCGGTTGGTTCAGTAGTCGCTAATTTACTAGCCTCAACACCTTCCGTAATTACAGTCACAAGATCTGAAATAGATTTGACTGCATCATCGATATCAATTCCAAACTCTTTGATCTGCTCTTTAAGCTCAAACAAATCAAGAAACCTTCGGCTGTTTGCTTTTATCGATAAGTTTCTTTTGCTTTTTGTAAGCAAACTTGTCCTCTTTGTACCCACGGTAAATTCCGGCGATTTCGGGACTAAAGATGTCCTTCGCTAGAATAATTTCAGTGTAAGCACCTTCCACGTCATCGTGGTGAACATTTTCTTTTCGGACACAAACAGTATCTAAACGTTTAGTATGCAAACCACCACCGAAGATGAAATTTCCAATTTGTTATCAATTGTAAATTTATAGCTTGAAAAAGAAACCTCTTTCTGAAAACTTTTCAGCTTCGAAGATATGACCACCTGAAGCAATACATTTCTAAGTACTTTATCCATCTGCAGCTTCCATTTCAGACTGATAACGTTTCAGCTCTTCCTTTCCAGCCCGTCAGGAATAAAAATCCAATACGTTGCGACCATTAAATCTCAGTCGAACTTTTTATCCTGTGGTTTTAAATTGCCCGTTACGTGTGATACCATCAGTTGCTAATTGAGCACCTGTTTTAGAAAAAGAGATGTTCTTTTCCGTCAAGATATCGGTCAATCATCGCAAAGATGTTGTTTGTAACCAGCCGTAATATAAGGATGTTTACATACAAACTCTCATATTTGAAGAACGATTCATTGAATAAAGAACAACTTTTAAAAGTTTTTCTTCGTTCAACTTTTCTTTGTCTTCACACACATCTGGCTCGAAATTGATAAGCCCATACGGCCAGCAACCTCTTCTAAAGTTGTTCCTTGTTGCAATAAGTTTGCAATGTCCAAAAGAAACCGTATGTTTGTTTTGGAGCCGGTGTGTGTTTCCAAGGTTTTACATCGTTTAACAGTGAGCTGATGTGCAACCATCAATATCAGTTGATTTTTACCTTGAGAAATCAAGTGGCAAAATGCAGAATCTAGAAACTACGTTCCAGAAATCACAATACGTTTGTTGTACAGGTAATTGTACAAGGCTTTGAGTCTAAATATTTAGCTCCGTTCTTGTAAATCTCCGCTTGTTTAATTTTTCCACCAATTACAGACACGTACTTTCTCATCTGAATCAAGTTCAGAAAAATGTTGCGACTGTATGATGTTTAGAGTAGAATGATATCTACAAAAGACAATTGGTTTGTTAATATCTTTAGCCATAATAGCTACCTTCTTTCTATCTCTAGCTTTTGCTAGAATATTAAATTATAAGAAAAATAAAAAGAATAGAGGTATAACCCCTATTCTCTAAAACAAACGGAAGATTACTGTCCATTTCTTCTAATATTTCAGAAACAATCCGGATAACCTCTGTTTTTGTTCAGGATCACATTTAAATTGAAACATATCTATTAATCATCGAATCATTCTGTAACAATCCGGATTTAATTGTTCATCACTTATAAGCCAAATCGGTTGGCTACCAGATAGAAAATCTTTAAACTCTAAAAGCAATCATCAGAAAGTAAGATTTTTGTAAAATTCTTCAAAATCTTCCTTTGCTTTTTACATAATATTTTAATAAATTTTCATAACCTTCACCACGAGGATCGATTAACATCTGAATTAAATTTTTATTCATCCAGCTTGTTGAAAAAGTCCTGGTTGATAGTTTTATATTGTGATGACCAACTTTAGAAGAGTATCTGTATGATAAAGTGATAGTTTGTTATCTGAATCAATATAAAATTCTATTTTATTAGAACCTCAAATTTTGAATCCAAAACCAATTGATTGAAGATTGATAGTGTGAGATATTTGAGAAATTCTTTTGATAGTTTCTTCTTCTATCAAGTTCAACGCTCGGTTTTTGGTAGTTGATGAGATTGTTAAAAACATACGCTGTTTCAACTTCAAGTTTCTTTAATATTTTTGTTAAAAATTTATACATATTATCATCAGGAACCCCGGTAATATTCAATTTTGTGATTTTCAACAGATATCTATGATCTCTCACTAAATTTACCACCAGGTTTGAAATTAGTTTTGAATCATCTATAATCAATATCGAAAAACTAAATTATATCTCATCGTGTTGAATAATGAGGTGTGGATTATTTGCAAAACAAACGAATATCTCTATCATCACTTATTAGCTTGAATTTTTGACTTGATTTCTGTATAAAACCTTTAAATGTCAGCTGAATTTTACATCATCCCTTAAAACTTCAACAAATTCAGATGTATCAGCTTTTTGCTAGATGCAGTAGTCATTAAATCAACAACTGACCGTTATCTTTCTTGTTTTGTTTTATTACCATCTTTTCCCTTCTTTCCATCCTTTTATAAAATTATAAGAAAAGAACAGAGAGGTAACTCTCTACTCCTGTGGCTAATCTGGAGACAGCCTCCGCAAATCTCTCTCTGCTCTGTGATCTTTTTCGTGCTGGATTAGAGATTTTAGCTGCTGAAAATGCGACACGATTGCGAATCTCATCCTCAATCATTCCTTCGCTTAGGAATAGCGCAAGCCCGTACTGCCCGGTTTTTAACATTGTCAAGAGTAAATTTGAAATATCCTTCAAGAAGAAGTTTCGATAGATACATTTTAGCTTTCTAGTTTTATTATCTTTGCACAATAAATAACAACATCATCATAAGAATCTCCATCTATCGTCCAACATTTTAATGTAAGATGTTTTTAAAAAGATCTGGACTTATTGAATACAAATAGACATCAACATCAGCAAAACATTGTGTAATCTTGTGTTAGATTCGAAAACACCACCTAAAATTACCATCACTATCAACAAACTAAAAGAAAATACGATTAGAAGTCTTTCGATACCAAGAAATATATTGAATGTAGATAGTTCTTCCCTTCATCATTTTGATACCTTAGAAATAACGTCATTGTGGGTTACTTCTTCTGGAGTCTCACTATTATATGGATCAATGTTGAGATCTATTTTCTTTATAAAGAGAAACCTCTCTCTTTTGCACTTTGAATCCGTCTGGCGACAAAACTCATCTTCTTATTGATGATGAGATGGAATATTACTTGCTAAAAGATTTTAATTAAGAATTGTCTCGTAAGTATCATTACTCCAGGGAGAATGATATGATAGAATAAGGCCTGTCTTCAAATCACAAGAAATTTCAAGTTCACTTACGATCTTGTCATATTCTATTGAGCAAGATGAGGATTGTTGGCTAATAAACGAACATCCCTCTTTTGAATTTGATTTTCAAAGATGAGCGCAAACAAGTCAAAAATATAATCAATAGCATTGTTGAACGGATCAGATTATCAAGTAAGTCTTCGTAAATTTCTTCAACACTCTTTACAATGGCAAAAGAACAACTCATCCCTGATTAACTAAATTGATAAAGTTTGTTTCATCTTTGTTGGTCTTTACCATTTTCACCTTCTTTCCAAAACTATTACGGTTTTCAAATATGTCTGTAAATTAGATAACAGAACTGACCGGCATCGATGTCGGTCGAAGTTAAGCAGCTTATTCTGATAACCAATTCTGTGGCAATATCAGCGAAACGCTTCTTGTACTTTTCTCGTTTCGTTATACAAAAGTTCTTTAACTATATGCAGAAGCTATTGTTGGCAACGCACTCGCTTTTATATCAGTGAAATAATCTAGTGAGGCTGTTCTAGCCCAAATCTTTAAAGGAAAAGATATCCTCTTCAATTAAAAATTTTGCGCTTAATTTAGAGCCTCTGACCTTATCACAGTAATCTTTCAACAAAAACCTTCTCATCTTCATCGTCAATAAAATGATTTTATAACTTATTATCCCGATATAAAATTGTTTTATCATTAATCCCAACACTAAATTTAACAACTCAATGAGGTGATCTTTAAAATTGAAGATAAAATTTTATTTTTATCAAGATAAACAGGGTTGTTTTTGAGACGGTGGTGTGCCGATTTTTGAGAATGATAGATGTGGTTAGTCAAAGGATAATTTTTCTTTCAAATACTTAGATAAAGAAGTTATAACTTTATCTTCAGATTTGCATTTGAGTTAACACGAAATGAAACTGTAAAAGTATTCTCAACTAGATCCATTAGAAATTTTCTAACTTTATTATTAATTTATCCTTAAAATTCTTTCTTGATTTTTTCTGGAAATATTACAGAAACATATTTCCCCACATCAAAAGTATTGGCTTTGAGTTTTCAAACTAATATTAAAAATCAAATTTTAAATCCTTAACCGCCTTTTTCGTACTCGAAAAATTAATTCCGGTTTTTCTGCAAAACATCTTTGCAAAAATCATCGGTGTAATTCAATCGTGCGTACAAATCAGCAAATTCATCATAGATGTCTTTACAATCTTAGCCTCACCTATTTTTGGACAAAATTTCTTCATCACTCATTTTTGCAATGTTCTTAAGTGACAACGATAAATCTAAAACTTCATTATTATTACCTTTCGAGACTTTTCATTCTAATACCTTCTTTTCTTTTTGAATTATTACAAATTGCTAACCAACAACTCCTTTACCAAAAAGGAGTCTATTTTCAGTCTTTTCCAACCACTCTGGCAAATCACCGTCAGGTCTCCACGAATATTTTTCTCTAGCAAAGGATAGTTGTCTTTGTCTCCAAACTCCATATTCTCGGACAACAAAACGAACAAAAATCTGTATCAGATAAAAAGTGCAAATAATTACGGTTAGATTTTTCTGGTTTAATTTCTGTTCCAAAAATTAGGGCCAGATGACTTTTTAAAAAGTCATAAACTTTTCTGGAGCAACAGTTCTTGTATTATTTTTAGAACTTTTCATTCGAACAGTTGGAAAATAATGCTCAAAACGTATATTTTCCTTTTGCAAAGTTTGTTAATTAAAAGCAACAGTGACTTTACGTGGCGTACTGCACGCCTCTACCAAGTCAGAGAATATATTCTCGTTCCAGGCTGCATTTGAAATTAAATATTTCTTTAAAAATATTGAGCGATCCGTTAACATCTGCGTTGATGGTTTTATTTTTGCCCTATATAATCCTACAAACTCTTTCACCAGAGAAAGAAATTTTTGAAAGGATTTGGATATGTTGGTATCGTATCATTATCCAAAAAAACTTGACTTACTAGTGTGGGACTCTTCTTGTTCAACAACTTCAATTCCTGCTTCTTCACATAAATAAGCAAGTTTATTTTTAAATTTATAAAATGGGATACTTGTAAAGTTTTTGATTATTTCGTTTTCCCAATATTAATGTTTTGTTTCCAGCCAGCGTTTGTTCCGATAACCAGAACATCGATGGACTGTGAAACTAAGTAATTCACTAAATATTTGGCTGATTTCGACAAATAATCATTAACTTTCATCTCCCTTTTGTATCTGAGAAAAATTAATCTTGTTAGAGGAATATTGTTTGCTAGGCAATAAACTCTGATACTTCGCAATCATTTTGTTTGAGTATTGATTGATACTTTTTAAAGGCTTCCCGTTTATAATGAATGGATTGAACGAGTTTGATGTTATAGTTGCAAGGTTGTTCAATCCTAAATCAATAGAGGCAAACTTTTTATTCCTTTTATTTTTAACTTTCTTTCTTTTTCTTGTCGTATAAAACTTCAATCAAATAATATTAAAAGGATACAACTCTTTTTTTAATTTTTCTTAAGTAAAAACTTTCAATTTCACTCTTATTTGCTTTCTGGCAAGGGCTTTTTACATCGTAAACATTAATCTCTAAGAATTTATCTTTTATTTTAGGAGATCTTTTCAGAAATTATTGTTTTTAATATTAGGATTTGTATTTTTCGGAATGTTGATTTTTAAATTTTTAATTTCGTGAACGTAAAAATTATTTCTTGTTACAAATCGCTCATCAAATGAAATCGTAATTTCACTAATTGCTTTTTCTAGTTCAGGAACTAAATCTAAATTTTCAACAAGCAATCTTCCTTCTTTCGTATCAACGTTTTTGAGATTTAAAAAAATAAGAACAATTTTTAATTAAGGTATTTAACGCCCCCATAAAAGATTCGTCGTTTTTCCAAAATTGCTGCCCACATCACTAACAGATTTTTGAAAAAGTTTGCAATTGTTTAAAACATCAATTTTAGGATCCTTAATTTCATTAGACTTTTTTTAACCATTATTTTTAAATTCCTTTCTTTCAACTGAATTTAATTCAGCATTTAATTCTTTCTTATATTATATCAGAAACATAGCACTATATCAAATCAAAAAGGAATATCAATTTTGATATTCCTAGTTTTTATTACAGTGAATGATATTCTTGTAAACTTTCATAACTCGGTTTTGTAATCACCATTCAAGGCTGACCATTTGTATTTATACTTTCTATCATCAATCCAGAATTTCATCTTTTTCCAAAAGATAATCTGAAAAATAAGGTTTTTTAACCCGCCAATATTAATTTCATTAATAGATAAAAATGTCTTTTACGGATCTAACAGAAAAACCCTGCTCTTCTGACATTTTCAGAAACTTTTCTGCAAAATTTACATTTTTTAAATAAGAAAAACTCATAAATCAAAAAGAAAGATATAATACCTAAACCATAATAGAAGAACATTTCTTCGGATAACATAATAATTCCGATACCAATCCAAAAAAACAACCATAAAAGGCGTTGGTATAACTGGGAAAAATACTTTTTCCTTGGCGTGCTTAAAGAAATTGATTTCCCAAGAGCGCTTATCCAACAAGGATAAAGTAAGACTCGAGATCATACCCCTTATACCAGGAAAGATTTTTCAAAAACCTCTTCCAGTTTTTGGATCAAAAACATTGTCAATTTTTCAACATCTACAAAATTATTATCTGCAATTCTGGACTTTGTTGAATCGTTTGCAAAATCTACCAATTTGCTAATAACAATTTCATACTCTTCCACTGAAATAAATTCAGAAAGTTTCTGTGCTTGACTGAAATAAAAGTTCAGTAGAAGGGATTTTTCTTGATTTAATAAAGTATCACCTTCGTTTTTCTTTCAAGACTTTCATACGATTTCCAGGTGCCGTTGAAATTGTTGATCCGCTATCCTCAAGTTCTAATTTCACTTTGCCATCAGAAATGTTGATGAAAAATATTCGTCTCCCCAGTTGAAAAACTGAGCCCTCAACACTACTATGATTTTTCCTTTAGTTTGGAACTATAAATATCATTAATTTTTTAACAATTTATCCAAGTAAATAGCCAATTCTTTTGTTAATGCCATTTTAAATCTATCCTTTCTTAATTACAGACGCTCTTTAATCAAACTAACCCGTTCTAGATTAGACACGTCCGATAGTGCCTCGTTAAGAGTTTCTACTTGACCGATGATAACATTGACTTCTCGTGTCCTTGTGTATCCAGTGTAAACAAGCGAACGGTTCAAAAGTTCTTCGTTGAGTCTTGTCTACAATCTGAATCACAACCTTAGCTTCACTACCTTGTGATTTGTGACAAGTTATTGCGTACGCAATATTGATATCGTAAATACTATATCCCGAATACTCAACAACCCGATTTTCATCGACAGTATCACCCTCGAATGTCACCTCTAAAACCTTTTTTCCATTATCTTTAACAATAATGTCAGTAACAATCCCGGTTTCTCCATTGAAGACAAAATTATCATAATCGTTTACCATTTGAATGATTGGATCGCCAACATAAAATGCAGAATTGTCTTCCTTACGAATAATAACCGGCTCGTCTTCTGGGTGTTCAAACGTCCTCTGGATTTCACGATTGATATTCAAAGTTCCTAATTCACCTTTCTTTTGAGCTGACAGGATTAAAATATCACTATGTTCAAATCCAAGTTTTAAAAATCGTTTGTACGATTTAATGAGTGCGTCGATACCCTCTTGTGTGTTTTGTGTATTGATGAAGTAAGAGTCCGAAATTCCACCATCATTTCTCTTTTCGTTAAAAATAAGCCCGTTTTTGGTTTTCTTTGTTGTAACCAACACCAGATTTCATAAGATGTGCGTTACTAACCAATCTTGATCCGTCAGCTTGACGAAAAGACTTTATTTAAAAATAACAGTTTCTACTTTTTTAGATTCAATCAAATCTCTCAAAATCAAACCTGCCCCAACAGAAGGCAATTGGTTCTCGTCACCAACAAGCAAAAGGTTTGAATTTGGAGACAATGCGCTTAAAAGTTGAGAGAATAGATATACATCAATCATTGAGGATTCATCCACAATAACAAAATGCTCCTCAATCTTCTTAACATTTTCCTCTCGACCAAAACCCTGAAGATGTAGTTTTCGGTGGATAGTAGAAGCGGGAAATCCCAGAACTTCTGCAAGACGTTTTGCGGCTTTACCCGTAGGTGCCAATAACACAACACTCGAGTCGCTAATCTTTCCTTTTTCAGAAAGAAAATCAATAAACTCCTTTACGGCTTTAACAGTCGTGGTTTTTCCAGATCCCGGCCCGCCTGTCAAAATGGAAATCTTATTGTTCGCTAACAAATCTACAGCTTGTTTTTGATTATCTGCTAATTTAAAGCCATATTTTTCTTGATACTCCTCGATAAATTCGTGAACATCATCCTCGGAAGATTTTGAATAGCTGTTTCGATTGAATGTTTTAATTAACTGAACGATGTTTGTTTCTGCTAAGAATGAATTTTTGCAAGTAAAGATAATAATCACCACTGGTTTTTGATTTTGTTTTGATAGATTTCGCCCTCCTTTTCCAACTCCCCTAATAAAAATTGTTAATTGAGTCTTTTGTTAATTTTGCACCCTGAGAGCCAAATCGTGACATTCGTTCCCAAAAATTTTGTATCTAAAAAAATTCTCCTGTAATTCTTTAAAGTGGGTGAGGCTAGAGAGCCTGATAATTCAACTTTTAATTTCAAGAAATACTTGATAGCAGTTCGAAATCGTAGTGGGTTTGCAGAAAAATCCAACAAACTAGGTAAATCCTTGTTTTCTTTTAACTGGCGATAGTAAAAGTCGTCAGCTGCTCTCAATGCAAAGGGCTCACTTCAGCGATAATATAAGGGTTAGCAAGCAACTCATCGTATGATTTTGCGCCGTACTTATCGTAAATTTTAATAGCCAAATTTTCACGGAGCTGCATTAAATTAAGAACCGTGAATACCTTATTCAGAACCCCACCATCGACAAGCCTTGATTTAATACAATCCATTGTTTTTGTAGTGATAGGGACTCCAACTTTTTAACTAACTCGGGGTTGCCTTTTTGGAGGATTTGAATTGTATCCTCACCAAAAATAATCAAAAATCCGTTCTGCCTTAATCTTTCCGATTCCATCAATTTGAGAGCTTAGAAAATCAACGATTTCAACCTTTGTTCTTGGGGTGTAGACTTGAGGTGTTGTTTTTAATTTCACAGAATACCCGTAACGTTTATCGTGCTGGATGATTCCGGTTCCAGTGAACACATCTCCAATCCGTGGATCCAAGAACGAACCTAAGATAGTGGTTCTGTTTTTGAGGAAAAAGAACACGTTTATCATTCAGGTAACATCAACGTTAACAATTGCGAAAGTGTCTTTTGAAACAAAACCTTTTCGATTTTTAAATTTTAATTCAATTTTTCTGATGTCTATCAAAATCTTCAACAAAAATCGCTTTATTGCTATAAACAGTACCTTTTTTCAATGACTTCACCACCTTCTTTCTCAAGTATTTTCAAACCAAAACAAAAAAACAACGTAAGATGACGCAAATGTTGTCGTTCTTTGTTATCAGCAATCATTATATCACAACCAAACAACTAAGTCAACAAATAAAAACAACCTCCTTTACCCTCGTGCTACATATAGGTACTTTTAAATTAATAAATAGTTATATATATTATTATTCTGTAATAAATATAGTTATATATTATATATACTTAAATAATTAAAGAATAATATATACCTTAATTAATTAAAGAATATTATATATACTGTAATAATAATAGTATTATATTACTTTTTACTGTAATAGAGAAGGCTCCCTTCGGTCGCTCTAGAATATACGGCTTCGTCTTGTTGGAAAGTCGCCTTCGGCTCCTTTATGACAGATAGGTTCACTTACTCTGATACATTGTTCGCATTTTCCGAACTTAATGCAAAAATAAGTAATAAATACTATTGTTTTTATCAAAAACAGAAATTCTTTCGAGGATCTTATTTTAAAATATCATCCAAATAGTTTGTAAAATAACACTTTTTAGGACGTGTTTTAAAATCAATATCTTTAATATTTTTCATAAAACTTTTAATAAGTCGATTGTTTTTGGATCCGTCTGATAATAATATTTTTCGTATTTATTTAGATTAAAAATATAAACGCAAAACCTTATCAAACTGCGAATTATCGAAGATAATTCGCAATGATTAATGTAAACAAACCATTCATCCAAACTACTTTCATAATATTATTATTTTTGTATAAAAATATTTTTAAGTATTCTTGTTGTTGATTTAAAACCATATTCAATTTTTCAATGTGCACTTTAATATCTATTTCTAATAGGCTTTGAAATATAATCAAAGTCTAGAACATTTAAAAACATAAAAATCTTGGTTGAAAAACTCAAAGATTTTTTTATCACGTAACTATTATAACATCCTTTTTTTGAAATAAATTCTAGCTAAAAATACAATACCAAATCCCTTGTGTATCAAGACTTTTAGCTGATATATATATTAATATCTCAAATAAAATAGTTGCATTTTTAGTAGTAATATTTTCCCTTTAACCGGATCAAACTATAAGAACTCAATAATAACCCAAATGATTAAATAAAACCGAACATTTAATAATGCTTTCTGTAAAATACATTCGTGTTTTAACACAATAAACTCAAAGTGCTCGTCTGCACATATTAACTCGAATATATTTGCAATATTGACATTTGTTTTTAGGTAAAATTGACTCAGAAATTTTTAAAAATAAAGATGGTAAAATAAAGAAAGAATGACGCATAAAAATAAAAAGGGGGTATTCAGCCTGAAATTGAAAAAGAATAAAAAGAATCTCGCTAGAATAATTGGAGTCTTTAGGATCTTCTCTGATATTGCTTCAGCATTGTAATTCTACAACTCAAACGACATACGTACAATAGGGCCCTAGTCCAGCGTTCGAAACTAGTAAGGTTGATGATGGAGCTAAAAAGACGCTATTATTCGAGCGGTCGCAAAAGCAGTTGGATGGTTTGTTACCTCTAACTAACGAAGTTTACACTGAGATTGCAGAAAAAAACTTCACAAGAATTACGCAGATGTTGGTTACCCATCAGTTAATAAAGATAATAAAGAGGGGAATCGATGAGGATGGTAAGATTGACGTAAACTCAATCAAAAACCGATTACGGAGCCTAGTAAAATCGAATTAGCCGAACAAGTTCGATATTACCAGTTCTTCTTCACTAACGGATTGAAATATCAGAAGATTGATCCTGCACAAAGTGACATCAAGGAATTTAAAGAAAAGGATAAACTTAACTTTTTTTGATTATGTAGATCTCATCAATTCTATAAAAGAAAATCCATCTTATTCGACCGCCGTTAAAGAAAAGAAATTGACAGAGGTTGAAAATGATTTGATGATGGTATAGAATTACTTTATTACGAAATACAGATAAGAGTTTTTCTGCTATGAATGCGGTTAAGACTGTATCTTTACCTTTTTTCCTATAACAAATACAGCTATTTGCAATTGTTAGCAGCATACGATAAAGATGACGCCATCAACTCAACTTTGAGTTATTATTCTGAAATTATCGATACTTTGAATACGATCAGAGCTTTTATTCTGCCGGTGTTCGTCAAGGGCGAGATGTACAAATCAATACCGCAGTTTTGGCAAATAACTTAAATGAAAAGTATCAACAATGTTCAAGATGAATTGATTGCTCCTGTTGCGAAAGTTGTTAACCGTAACTTCCAAGAGCAAGAGGATCTTAAGGCTGGTGAAAACTTCCAAAAAGAACAACTTAAGAAAGAATTTAATATCAAGGGGGGCGAATAATTGAAAAAAGTATTTATAACAATTCTCGTCATCCTTGGTGTTTTAGGAGGCTCTGCTTTAGCAATTGCAGCTCCTAAAATCATTGAGCACCAACAAATTTTAGATAGTCAAGTTGCACCTTATACAATTGAAAGGTATTATTCTTGGGCTAAGGCATACGACGCTCTGGAAAAAGCCAATGATACTTTATACTCTAGTTATCCAAAAGAAAAGGAGAATCCAGAAGAATATACTAGAGCGATTCAGAGGGATTATCCAAAAAAATATTTACCTGATATGATCCAAGAATTTGGCATTGTAGTTCAAAAAGATTATTCTAGTTATTATATTTTTTCTGAGCGTAAGGGTGATCTTCAGAACTACACTTCAAGCTTGATGAAACAAATTCAATCTGCACGAGAAGGTTACTTGCCTGTTGATAAAGAGCCTAACGCAAATGACGCTAACGTTCTTGTTGCTTTAGAAAAATACTATGCGCTTCTAGAAAAGTTGAATTATTCGATTGAAGAGTTAACCCAAGAACAAGCTAAAACTGGTGCTTTGGGTCAATACATCCAAGATAATGTAGGCGAAAAAATGTTCTCGGATCCAATTGCATACGGTCAGGTTGCTCAAAGTTATTTAAAAGCAAATTTGGAAAGATATAAGAATACTTTTCGCCCACAGAGAAAATGATGGGGAATTGACAGTTGATCAGATAAAAAGAAATTGAAACTATTATGTGGATCAATAAAGATTAATTTTTAAAATAAAAGAAAAATATAGAATTAAAGAAAAAGGGAGTCCCTTTTTCTTTTTTGCAATAAAATTGGTTAGAAAACTTATTCTTTTTACTTAAGGAGAATCTAATAGATGAAAAACAAAACAGGAGCTTATTAATTCCTATTCGGATAAGGACACGAATCATTTAGAGCCCTTAAAACATATTTTTTTATAAGCCAACAATGTACCTTGGTAGTACAGAGACTCCTCAACATACGATAGAGGAAGCCTTGATGAACTCCATTGATGAGGCGAAAATTGGCGTTGCTGAACACATTATCATCACATTCCACTCGGATGATTCCTTTTCGGTTCAAGACGATGGGCGTGGTATTCCATACGAATATTCTGAAAAATACAAACAACCAACAATGCGAGCCCCTTTTTACCCTACCAAATACAGGTAAGGCTTTTGCCGGACACAACGACGGATCATCTCAACACGGTGTCGGTATGAAGGCGGTTGTTGCAACCTCCGATTGGTTTGAGGTTCAGTCCTTCAGAAAAGGCAAAACTGCAATGGATCGTTATGAGCTGCAAGGAGATAATCCGGGAGTTCCGGTTGTCAAACTTAACAAAAATGGTTCTCTTCCTCTGAAAAATTCAGAAAGGAGAACCAGAACACGGAACAATTGTTCGATGGAAACCATCTCTAGAAGTATTCGATAAAATATCCGTTAATAAAAAGACGGGTTGAAGAACTTGCGCACCGACTTGCATATTTAAATCCAGGTTTAAAACTGACTGTCGTTGATGAGGATCGTGATTCTAAGAAGGATTATCTTGAATTAGGGGGGATTTCATCTTTAGTAGAAGACTTGGCTAAGAGTGCAGATTCCAATCTGATTACTCCAGTTTATCTTTTTAAAGGGATGTATGTATCTCAGTCAAACGGTAAGAAAAAAACTGAGTCTATTATCAAAGCAGAAGTTGCCTTTTGCTTGGAGTGATAATACTATTAAGAACGACCTGTTATTTACAAACAACGTTCCCAATCCTCTTGGTGGAACCCCGATTGTTGGAGCCCACAAAGGTTTTGTTAATTTAATTAATAAATATGCAGGAGAATTGAATATTACCAAAAGAAAATCTCGAGGGACGTGACATCATTCCGGGATTAGTCCTTGTTATATCATTGACTCACCCATCACCAAAATTTGACGGTCAAGCTAAAAAGAAATTACCTCAAGTGACGCATTGACTGCTTTATCTTCTATCGTTTTTGTTGATTCTCAAGCAGTTATAGATAGAAACATTGACGGTATTCGTGATGTTGTAACTTTAGCTTTGAAGAGAGCAAACGAACGAAAAAGACTACAAGAAGATAACTACGAACTCAAAGGTAAAGAAGTAAATCGAATGGTTTTGAAGAAACTTTCCGATTGTGATGTTAAAGGTTACGGTAAAAATTCTGAATTTTTCATAGTAGAAGGAGACTCTGCTGGTGGTTCGATAAAAAGAACGGAAAGATCCAACTTTTCAAGCAATGCTACCAATTCGTGGTAAGATTATTAATGTTATAAAAGCTACACCAGAAAAAGTTTTTGCTAACAACGAGTTTGCTGCTATTTTTAAGGCTCTTGGTTGTGGAATTAATGCTAAATTTGACATCAAAAAGCTAAATTATGATAGAATTATTATTGCTACTGACCAGGACGCCGATGGCGCTACGATCAGTTGCTTTAATACTTTCATTAATACTGAAATTTACCCCAGAATTAATCAAACAAGGACACGTTTATCGGGTTCTCACACCACTTTTTGTTAACAAACTTAAAAATGGTGATGTTCACTACACTTATTCAAATAAAGAACAAGAAGAGTTTTTGTCTAAAAGCAAAAATAAAAAAAGAATGTCGTTAGTACAAGCCGAAACAAAGGGCTCGGAGAATTATTTGATGAAGAAGTTGACTCTGCTATCTTAAATCCAGCAACAAGAAGACTGATTCAATTCCAGATGGACGATGATAACATCGAAGAATGTTATGATATTGTTGAAAAATGATGGGTTCTCGTACAGATGATCGCTAAAGCCATTTTCTTTGACGAAAAGTTATATCAATAATTTTTTTAAAAATAACGTACAATAGAATCAGAGAATAAAATCCAAAAAAACAAGGAGAAAAATTAAGTGCTTTTTATTATTACAGAAAATAAAGATATTTTAAATAAAAACCCTACCATTCGTGGATGAACTTTCAATTGTTTATTCAAGAAGTGTTAAAGAATTAACAGATTATAGAATTGTTCAGTCAGAAGATGTGGTTCTTCTTGCCAATGGCGAAACTGTAAATTCTAACGTTCGAAAGAAATTTCCTGAACAAACAACACTAATTGATCTTGGTAAAAACGGTGGTGTGGAAAATTTAGATCTTGCATACTTATTCATCAAGGTTCTTGGTCGACCTCGTTTGGGTGCATATTTACACGATCAAGAAAACCTTTTTGAACTCTACTGCTGTAGACTCAAAAAACAAAGTCGAAGTTGTTCCGACCGCTAATATTGCAGAAAACTAAAAGATGTAACTGTTAAAGAAAATGACAAAAAGTTAAATCTAAACCTGTTGCAAAAAGAGCCTGTTAAAAAAAGTAGAAAAAGATGTTCCGGTTAAAAAGAGCCTGAAATTAAAAAGAAACAATCGAAGAAGAAGTGATTATCAAACCAAAAAGAAAACATCTTGTAGATACTGAATTAGAAGGTGTACAAGAACAACTTCTTTCTGAAGGTATTCCTGGTATGGCAGTTCGCAACGTCGAAAATCACTTATACTGATGGTGTTGAAACTGGACGTAAAATTCTTCGTGATACGTTTAAAGTTATTAAGGAACCTGTTCCTGCAAAATATATCGTTTCTGCGGAAAAGGATCGTATGACACCACCAAATCAAAAAAATATTTTGAAAAGGATATGCCACGCCCAGCAACTCCAAAGAGTGAGAAAAAGGCTCCAGTTAAACAAAACACAAAATAAACCTGTAAAAGCAACAAAAATTGCGGCAAACAGACTAGGTTCTTCAATTGCAAAAGATGAAAAACCAAAAGATATCACTGAAGAAATCCCAACTTTCGTAGATGAAGCAAACAATTCTTCAGAACAAGAGCAATCTAACGATTTTTCCAACATTTGTTGATGTAACTGCACCAGAAAAAAACAGATTCAAAACAAGAAGATGAATTTCCAACATTTGTAGATGTTGATTCTGAATCAAGCAACAATACAGATCCAAATGAAGATGATTTCCCAACATTCGAGGATAGTATTCCTTCAATGTTTCGTACTAACTAAAGGAGGTGGTCTTTTTGACAGTTAAGGGAAATAGAGAAGGACTATCAAAAACCCTTCCTTTTTGGTTGATTGAAAAGAATGAACATAGAAAGGAAGATTATTATTTCAAACTATTATTTCAAGATATCGTAACAATGAATTTTTCAATCCCTGGAATTGTTGAAGAGGGTGAAGTTGTAGCTGTTATTGATACAGACGGTGGGCAAGCAATTGTTCCAGCAAAAGAATTTTCTGTTGTGAAGAAATTAAACCACCGTATTCTAGGAAAGGTTTTTGTCAGGTTACTTTAAAAAGAAATCATTCCTGTAGAATATGAGGATGGCACAACTGAAAAAATTGCAATTTTTAGTACAAAAGAATACGAGAAACGATCTAGAGAAAAGCTGATCGAAGAATTAAAAGAAAAAGACACGGTTGTCGCTGAAGTAATTGGCTTCACAGACTACTCTGTTATTCTATTTTGGAAAGGTATTCGATTTGAATTATTCAATAAGGATATTGTCGGTAAGGGAAATACCATTAATGTAAATCTTTTTAGTGCAAAACCGGAGATAAATTGCCAGTTAGATTGAAGAAGGTTGCTAAAAATGGCAAAACTCATTCAGGTTGTAGCTGTTAACAAATTGAATGATCCTGTTTATACAAAAGAGTTTAACGAATCTGAAATTAAAGAAGACGATGAGTTTACTGGTGTAGTTACAGAACGTAACGAACAAGAAATTAAAAATCAAAATTGGTAGAAACTCAGGTGAGGATGGTAGAAGTAAATGCAAAATTATCGTTAAATCGAAGTTCCCACATCCTGCCATCAAGGATCAAGTTTTCGAAGATCAGATTGTTAGGGTTAAGATTAAAAAGTATTTAAGAATGAGAAAAAGAATAAGGTTATTATCACTGGATATATCGTTTCAGTATTTTCTCACTACATTGATGACGCTATTATTCAATTCCGCTCAGATGTTGAATATGAATTGAATAGACTTCGGGCTTTAGAAAAAGAACAAATTGAGTTAGAAGGGGAGGCATAATTTGGCTATTAAAACATCTGAGATTAATCTTGATTATTTTAAAATCAAAGATAATCTATTTCAAACATTTAAAAATCCAGGATTTTCATTCCGTTCTGTTGCAAACGTAGATATTGCACGAAAAATGCAAGACGGAAAAATTAGTCGTGACGTTGTTGAACTGATTAAATTTGTATTTCAGGTTAGATTTGCAACGCACGATCAAATTTCTCGTGGAATTGGGAAGGAAGTTTCTGACAAAACAATCGATGAACTTGTTAGATTGAAGTATCTTAATGTGTTCACACTGGGAGAGTTTCAAGAAGAACATTATTCCGCAAAAGAAAGCGACCTAAAAATTTACGTTCTTGATTTTGCTGGTATTTACGTCTTGAATTACGAGGGCGTTGATACTTCTAACTGGAGATATACAGATTACTTCAAATCTTCACGTGTTGTCCGTAATAACTTAGTCCAAGGTGAGGTTGTTATTGCCTTTCGTAACCTTAGACAACTTCGCATTCGTGAATACAAAGAAAACCCAAATTTCGTATCGGACAGACTGAAGTTAATACAGACTTTAGTTTCTCTTTAGCTCAACCAGACGAAGGAAGTTTACCTCTTAACTTTATTGGATTTATTTCGAGAATGGTTACGAGGATCTCAACTTATCTGATCGTCTACGTAAAGTTAATAGTGTATTCCACGAAACAAAAAGCTGGTCTCAAGTACTACCCACTAGGCCAACAAACATTACCAATCTTGATGGTTATTGCGCAAACATCAACTGATACTGCACATCAAGCGCACGGCAGAAGTCGTTGGTGAACAACAGACTATGCAGGAACTCAATGTATCATCATTGGATACGACGAGTTAGTTGCAAAAGGGTTTGCTGGAAGTCGATTGTTTGTAATTCGAACAAACGAAGATCCCTAATTTAGGTATCAAAACGTTCAAGTTGGAATTGCTGAAAAATAAAATTCTTTTATAGAATGAAGCAGAGCACTCAGAAATATGAGTGCTTTTTCTTTACTTTTGTAAAAGCTATAATATACTAAAAATAAGATAAAAAGTCTAAAAAGGAGAGATAAATTGCAAGAATTAAAAGAAAGGGGCAATGACCGATTCAATATATTGATTTTACATCCAGATAATTTTTAAGTTATTAGTTAGTCGTGGTTTTATAAAAGAGATCGGTAACATTACATTCCTTTACGATAAATACACAAATCTTTGGTATTTGGTTAATTCAGATTTTCATTGCGTATCAGTCCCTACTAATGTTAGAAACAACAAGCTATGGTATGTATTTAGAACAAAGAAGAAAATGTTTGGTGGGCGAAAATATTCACCAAGACCACCTGAGAATGTGATTGAATTATCAGATGATCAGGTTTGGAGTATTGCTCAACAAATTCTTCAATCAGACTATACTTTTAAAGATGTTTATGAAGCTCTCAAAGGACAGTTAGGTTTGGGTGAATACATTCTCCCAGATAAGGATGGAGAAAAATGAAAAAAAACGAAGATACAAAAAGATACAAACGTTGTTAACTCCGTTAATCAAAATAATGACGTAAATAACAATGAGGATGAAACATCAACTCTTAAACAGTTAAAGGAAAAAGCGTTAAATTTCTAAAAACCACAAAAAGGTAAGATTGTTTATGGGGTTGGTATAGCAGAGTGTTATTCTAGGTGGTATTTTCTTTTATAATCACTATGAAAATACAAAGCCAATTGGTAATGGTGATACAGTTGTAACCAGCCAGGATAACGCAAAAGATAAACGTGGTCGTGATGTAAGGGCTGAAAGATGTTCTTGCGGTTCAAGCAGACGGAAGCAAATCTAACGATCGTGGATTTAAGTATTTGTTTGAATCACCGATTGCAGCAGGAATCGAGGCTTTTGATCAAAAAAATAAAGACGAGTTTGTTGGGTCTTCCAATTTTATCAAAAATATGATAACATTATTAACAACGAAAGATGTTGGTGATGTGAACTCAGCGGCCGCTCTTTATGCTAGAAATGCTTCAAACTATAAATTTACAACAGACGATAATGTAATTGCAGTCGGTATCGGTCGTGACGCAACATTGTTCTACAACTATCTCAAAAAGACACTGAAGATACATCTACTTCTGGACGATTGGAGTTAGAGAGACGTTTTTGCTAGTAAATTCAAGAGCGTGTTGCGACACCATATTCTGGAATAGCTATCGCAAGCAATCTTTCAACATCTGGTTTGGAAGCACTAGTTGAGGATGATATCTCGACTGCAATAGTTGGTCAAGCTCAATTTATAGGATCTAAACAATTCAAGAATTACGACGATGTTGTTCAAAATTCAAAAAAAATCAACATAGAAACAACTTATAAAAATGCAACATTAGACGCTTGAACTCAATCAAGAATATAAACTCAGTTTACGAAGTTTATCTAAAAGATTTGAGTAACAATCGTGATGTGTTAGGCGTTGTTACAGAAGATCAAAACGGTCGTTTGTCAATATACGGATTGTACTACACTGAAATTTTTGTAGAGGATCGGCGTGTTAGACCAGTTCGTGAAATGCGCAAGGCTGGTATCGATACTGGAAGTGCAACAGAAAAGGATATAAACTGGAATACCTTCAGAGAATATGTTAATTAATAACGTTAGGAGTTAATGTGAAGAAAGACGGTAAGATTTTAAATCAAGAACATTTGTTTAAAAAAGCAAAGGAAGTAATTTTAGCTATACAAAAAGGCAAAATTACAGCCTATCGAGTTGGTGTTGAAACCGGCGTTAATGTGATGAGCGTTCAGAACGTATCTGAGCGTAGATCCAAATTAGAAAACTTATCCTTTACTACTGCGCTAGGATTGTTACAATACCACGAGGATCACCCGGAGTTGTTTTCTGACGAAAAATAAAGACAAGGGGTAATTCCTTATGTTAAATTTTGCATTTTGGGGTTTATTAGGAGGCACAGTTTCGTGCCTCTATTCCTTGTTGAGAGTTCTTTTTGTTACTGGAGACAGGAATTTTTCCCTTTTAGTTAATTTGAATAGAGTCATAACTGGTATTTTTATTGGTTTGTCAATATTCTTTTTGCTTTTTATCTAAGTATGAAAGTAAAACAATATTGTATTTTTGAGATTTTGGTTTTTCTTGGTGATATTTCTATATTTTATTTTGGTATTTATAGAGGATGTCAAAAATCGAAAAAAATTTCAATCAGTAAATATCTGGAAACTATACTTTTAACAATAACGATAGGAGTGATTTTATTCAAATCTATTCAATATATTTTATATTAATCGGAGACAAAATTTAGATGATTCATTTTAAAAACCAAAACCAAAAAAAGACTCTCATCTTCTTGGAGTTTGCTCTTCAATCGCAGAAACTTTTGATTGGAGAGTTGATATTGTCAGACTAGGTTTATATGTTCGTTCTTTTATAGTGCGAGGTGCTGTACTTCTATACATCTTCTTTGGCGATTGTTATAGCTGTTATGAACCACGATGTTCCTGATAGAGATAATAAAGACACTGAAATTGTAAAAGAAAAGGACAAGATTGATCCTGAAAAAGTTAAAGAAGCTGAAGTTTTTGCAGAAGAAGATGTCACCAATAAAAGTGATAGTAAGTAATCTTTAGATTATTAAATAAAAACGCTTTAAAAAGCGTTTTTTATTTTTGTTTTTGGTTGACACGGGTATAAAATTTTTGGTAAAAATATTCTTATAAAGATAGAAAGGAATGTAAACAATATGATGGAAGGACTTATTGACTTCCCAGAAGCAGAATGTCAAAAGGATAAGATTAAGAGACCGGATAAAATGAATGGTTTCGAAGCCGCTATTGATATTTTGAGACGGTTACGCCTGCCACTGCTCTAAATGTCGTAAAGAACGTGGCGGAAAATAATAGAAAAATAAAGATTTTTACTCAAAAACTCTTGACTTAAAAATGAAAAAGAGTTATAATTAGAGAGTAGACGAGTAAAGGACTACAAAATATAAATAAATAATTAAGAAACGAGGATTATTAATTTGGCTAAAAACAGAATTTGTATCACTTCAAGACTTTGGAACACCTTACGAATCAAAACGTGGACGTGAGGTTCGTGCACACTTCCGTGGATTTTTGGCGGGAGAAACTACAATGGCTCAAGCTAAAAACTCTTGGGTTGTACGCAACTTTGTAAATATCGCTAATTCAGTTGACGCAATCAACGACGCTCTAGGAACTGACTTTATTGAAAATGAAGAATACGGAACAGTACCTGCAAACCTTTCTCTTTTCTTCAACACAAAAGAAGAAGCAGAATCTGTTCTTGCAAAAGCAGTAAAAGGCAATAACATCGATATTCCAGTTGTAATCTATGCTCGTGAGTATGAAGGCAAACTTTACCTTGAACTTCGTGGCGCACGTGAATACATCGGTGAACCTAAGAACAACGGTGGTGGTGCTGACGCTCCCTTTACGCAAATCAGACGCAAAGACAGCAAAAGAAGAGTGAAGGAAAACCAATGGATATTTCCGACGATGACCTTCCATTCTAATTAAATAGATAAAAGAACCCTCCGTGGTTCTTTTTATTTTCTGTTATAACAGACATTTTTAAAATTTTCCGTTCTAATAGACATTCCGCCCTTATTCTTCAAAAATTAGAAATGAATTTTTGCTCTAAAAATAGACAGAGATATAAACAAAATGGAGGTTTCAATTTTGGAAAATTTATCAGAGGATATGTTCCGTAGACGTAATAATGTTAGTGGTGTAAGAAGAACGGGGTATAATGTTCCTCAAGAGCAAATGGAGCGTATTGTGAGTAATTGGGATGATTTCTTTTCTGCAATATTTCAAGGAAAGACATTTTCAGATATACAGAAATCTCGTGTTTATGTAAAGAGAACCCTGCCTATATTGCATAGCCAAAATAAAACCGGGGTTGAACTTGCATTGCCCTACCAATTCGGTTTTGATTCCAATGGTGAAAGATGGTTTGGTGTTTTGTACGACTTAGGTAAGGAACAAGATGACTGGAAGTTCTTATTATTTAAACCGGATCGTGAGTCTTACATCCTATATTTAGCTGGTATGATTGAATTAATGCAGCTTTTTAGAACGACAAATGATTTTTATTTGTTTAGACCGGAAGTTATGGGGAATGAAGGTGTCTTGTTACACCCAGTAGACCTAGAGCCCGAAATGTTGCCTGCAAACGGAACCTTTTACAACCATCACATTATTTTTGATACTAATGACTTATTTTTTGGCGGTAATACAGCTGATGTAGATAATATCATTGAATACGCTAGACGTGGTGAGTTCTATTAAAAACAAAAAGGAGAATATTTTGCCTGAATTAAATAAAGAGATGGAAAATACAACTAAAAATAATACAGCAGTTGGTTCAAATAAAGGTAGGGAATTTCTTAGTAAATTCGCCTTTGATATCACGGCACGGTATAGAGAAAGTGATGATTTCTCACCAATTCTAGAACGTGACAGTGAAACACGTGATCTGTTGTCTATTATTGTACAAAAGTTCAAGAATAACTGTATTCTTGTTGGTGAGGCAGGAACCGGTAAAACCGCAATTGTAGAGGGGCTCGCACAGGCTCTAGCGTTGAATATTGTGCCTCCATCATTAAAAGGGTTTTCTTTGTGGGAATTAGATATCCCTAGTTTATCAAGTAAGGACGAGAGTGACGGTGGTTATCGATATCGAGTAAAGAAGATTATCGAAGAAGTTGAGAATGATGGTAAAATTATTCTATTCGTAGATGAAACCCACGTGATTTTTGAACAAAAAAAGCGAACTTGATGTTGGTGACTTATTAAAACCGGCTCTTGCTCGTGGTAAACTCAGAATGATCGGGTCTACAACAGATATAGAGTATCACACGTATATTGAACGTGATAAAGCGCTTGTTCGTCGTTTTCAACGTGTAACCGTTAATGAATTGAAGCGTGATTCTACAATTCGTATTTTGAAATCACGTAAACGTAGTCTGGAAGTTTTTCACGGTGTTACTGTAGATAATAAAGCAATTGAATCGGCAGTTGATTTAGGTATTCGATACCTACCCTAGCAGACGAAACCCGGATAAGTCTATCGATATTTTTAGATAAGGCTTTGTGCTATGACACGCTTGGAAATTGACGCTATGCCAAAAGATCTGGTATTGTTACAGGGTAAACTAGCAGTTTATGCAAATGTAGAAAAATTTATGAAAAAATTCTTGATTTTCTATGTTTGAGTAACTATGACAATTAGAAAGCCCTGCACATCTTGTGAAAGGTGTGTATCATTACAAAAAGTTAAACCGAGGAAATACCTTAAGGCCTGTTTGCCACAACGTAGGATGAAAGTCCAGGCGTGATGGTAGCGAAAGCAGAAAGAAGAAACAGGATATTGATACAACCTAGTAGCTGGCACAAAGCGAACGGCTGTAAAGCTGAAATAAAAACTAATTAGTGTCTAGTAATTTAAAAGTAGTGACTGCTAGAAAACGTTAGTGCTAAGTCAATAGTAACAAGGGTAAGTTTCGGTAGGAATGTCCTAAGTCTCCAAAAAGAGATATGGATAACCTCGAACGACTATCCCCTGATGGGGGAGTGAATTAACACTAAGCCGATATTTTATCGGTGAGTAAAGCCGTAAGCTAATGACGGAAGAAAAATATTTGGTCTGAACACTCGTGAAAGTTGTGTTAGAGTGGTTCAGATTGACATATAGTCTGCGCACGTTCTGTAATGGAAGTGTCCGGGAATCGACCCGGCGGTTAGGGGTTGCGCCTTAACAGAAACTGTCAAAAGTACGAAAAGCACATTGAAAATTGAATAACACGATAAAACTAAGTTGCATTATATTCCGTATTATGATATAATAGTTTAATCAAATCATTAAGGAGATAAAACTATTGAAAGAAAACCAAAAGGTAGCTCGTGATGAGAAGTCAGAAGATTAGGTTAAAGCTGACTAAAGAGCAAGAAATCCTTGCGTGGTGGTATAGTAAAGTTTCACGTAATTTTTGGAATCTTTTAGTTGATATCGACAAGCGGAACAACAAGGGTGAGTTTGATGATATTTTGAGTAACAACGGCAATCAAACCTATCATTCAAACTTCCACAACAGAGAGATTTATAGTCTCAATCAATCAGACTATCTCAATCTTGCAAAGGTTGTTGTTACTAAGAACTGCGAAGAAAATGAAGAAAAATGGTCTTGGTATTATCAACCCAATCAATCGTTTATCTACGCTTTTCTTTCTAGGGAATTGGTGAAAATTCGGAAACAAAACAAAGGAAAATTGAACTTTTCGGAGTGTTGACAAAAATTCAACCTAATTTCAATGTACGGTGTGATGTATCTGCAAACGCTAAACGCCCTAGTCGTATTTACCTAAAAGAAAACGGTAAACTTCAAATACCAACTATCGGGAATGTAAGTTTTGGTTCTGCTAGATCAGGTTTTGATTTATCTTGCAAGAAACAAGTTGCGAACATATCTTTTGATGGAAAATACTGGTACTTGTCCTACACTGAAGATGTTGAAACTAAAGTACAAAATTCACCAGATTATACCGATGGAATTGGGATTGATCTGGGAATCAAGACACTAGCAACAGTATCCGATGGAACCATTCTACCAAACATTAAGGCTTTTAGACGAGTTCGTATCCTGAATAAACGCCTTAAACGACTACAACGCAAGGTATCTCGAAAGTACCTTATCAATAAATGCAACAAACACAATAAAACAAAGAATATTATCAAGCTAGAAAGACGAATCAAACTGATACACCGTTCACTAAAGAATATCCGTATCAACCATATTCGTAAATTTGTATCTGAATTAGTTAAAAAACAACCGCAATATATCGCAATCGAGGACTTGAACGTAAAAGGAATGATGAGAAACAAACATCTTGCAAAAGATATTGCTAATTGCTCCTTTTACACTATCAAAGAACATATTATCAGAAAGGCAAAAGAACGAAATATAGTCGTTCGGTTAGTGGATAGATTTTATCCTTCGAGTAAGACCTGTTCAAATTGTGGTAGTTACAAAAAGGAATTAAAACTCAGTCAACGAATATATCATTGTAATAGCTGCCAAAAAGAAATAGATAGAGATTTCAACGCCTCACGTAATATTGCAACAACTGACAGATATAAACTAGCTTAATTGAATTGTTTTATTGCCTTTTGAAACTAGAGGAAATTAGTTTCGGTGGTAGGTCAGCCGTAAAGCCGAACCACTTAAATCTAAACGCCCTGAAAATTTATGAGTATATCAAACAAATGGTAGCTTTGGCGAAGTTTGGCTCAATATGGGAAGGTCAAAATCGTGTTATTCATTTTCTGATTTTTCGCACTTTTGACTTACGGTGAAATTTTTGTATTGGAAAAAGATTATGAGTTAGAAACAGATCCGGAAACTCGCTCTGAGCTAAAAAGTGAACTTAACTTTAAAAAACCGTTCTTTGAAAAACAAGTAAAAATTTGGGAAGTTCAAAAAGAGGCTCTAGAGTTTCTAGAGAAAAACGTTCACAATTGTTACAGTTGGAGAATCAACTAGCTACTGAAGAAAGTGAAAGTGAACACGCAGACCAGTCAAGAATATCAAAAATTAGCAAAAAGTATTGCCCAGTTTGAAGTTGATTTGGAAAAATTCAAAGACACATACTACAATCAACCAAACTTGATGATTAAGGATGTGGTTGATTCTGGACAAATTCAAAAACAATTGAAGCTACAACCGGAATACCGGTTTCGGAAATCGGGAAGAGCGAAATTGAGCGATTACGATCAATGAGTTCAAAACTATCTAAACGTGTAATTGGTCAAAAACACGCAATTGAAGCTGTTACTTATGCAATCAAACGTTCTCGCCTGGGGATTTCAAATCCAAAACAACCTATTGGTTCTTTTTATTTTTCTTGGGCCATCAGGGGTTGGTAAGGCACTCAGAGCTTCCGAGTTGATTCCGACGCCTGATAGGGGATTCGTTCCACTCAATAAATTAAAAATTGGTGACCGTGTGTTTGATAGAACTGGTAAACCTACAACTATTGATGGTGTATTCCCGCAAGGACAAAGGAATTTCTTTTCTGTAAATCTTTCAGATGGAAGATCGCTTTCTGCTGATAAGGAACATATCTTTGGTGTAGTAAAATCAAATTCTTCCGATTATTCTGATATCGAAAATTTAACCGTTGCTGAAATTCTCGAAGAACAGGATAAAGATCCAAACATAAAATTCTTTATTCCGAATAACGGTGCAGTTGAGTTTGATGATGGTAGTATGAAAGACGTGGAATCTCTCTACTTTGCTATTGGAAGTAGAACTGAGCACATCACAAAGTCACTAAAAACTACAAAATCTTAGCCAGCGAAGAGATATCATTAGAGGTGCATTTGATCATTACGGAACATTTGATGAAAAACAATCCAGAAAAACTTTTGTTTGTAGCAAAAGAAAAAGAACAACTCGTTTTGGATGTTCGTGAAATGTTATTCTCGATGGGAATTTCAACAAAACAAGTAGATAAGTTCACACTAGATGTCTTTTACCAGTCTAGAGAACAAGTCTTTGATCTTTTTGGCAAAAAGTTAAAAAGACTGAAGTTTTTATTAAAAATTCCAAGAGTCTCACCTTATAGAGATCATATCAATTTTTTAGAGATTACAAGCATTGTTCCTGAATTAAATTCAGAGGAGGCAATCTGTATTCTTGTAGACAACGAAGAACATTTATTCTTAGCTGGGACAAATTATGTAGTTACACACAATACAGAGCTAGTTAAAGCTATCGCTGAAGTTATGTTTGGCGATGAAGGTGCAATGAAACGTTTTGACTGTGGGGAGTTGCAAGCTCCATCGTCAGTAGCACGACTTATCGGTTCTCCACCCGGAGAAAGTAACGATCTTGACTCTGGTGGTGAAATGACTGAGTTTGTAAAAAAACATCCTTACTCAGTATTGCTATTCGACGAGTGTGAAAAGGGATTCCCTGGTATTTGGGACACACTTCTTTCTGTATTAGATGAAGGAGAGGTTGCGGACGCTCGAGGGGAAGTTGTAAACTTCAGGAATACAATCATCATCCTAACATCAAATATAGCTTCGCAAATGATTTTGCGTAATGGTGATCCAGAGAGCGGTGAACTACCTAAAAATATAATGGAGCAAATCGTTTCTCAATTAAAAAACCACGACCCTGAACGTGGAGGTAAGGGATTCCGACCAGAATTTGTAAACCGTTTGAGCGGTATTATTACATTCTATAAACTTCAGCGTCATCAATTGGAAATGATCGCCAATTTGAAACTTAGAGCTTTAGCGAAACGATTAGATGAATCACGAAATATTAAGTTAGTATTTTCTGAAAAAACTCACGAAGTTTTCCGTGAGGCTGAACCACCAGAATTGGACGTGGCTTGGTTGTTGTCGAGCTCTTGGTATTTATCAAACCAAAATTTAGATCTTGGTGGTCGTCCAGTAGAGCGTAACATTGTGTCGGAAATCGAAAATAGATTGACGGATTTGCTACTTGAAGAGTCTGTTCCTGATGGAAGCTACATCTATATTCAGGCTGGTTATGGAACTGGATTGAAAATACTATAAGGATCGTGATGGCAACACACGTCCAGTATCACCAGTATTCTTAATGACTCAAATTAGCGAAGACGAGTACAAGAAATTGTGAAAAGAAAAGATCCAGTTGCTCATCTTTTCGATAAAAATTATTTAAAAAGTATTGACTTTTTATTTAAAAATAGTGTGCACTATACAATATAGCAAATAAAAAGGAGAGTTTGAGCCAATAAAAATTTTTATTTGCTAAAGTAAAGGGTTTGCCTCGAGTTATATTGCTATATAATAGCATATAGTGATATGGCAGCCCTTTACTTTGGAGAGGTACTCAAGTGGTTAAGAGGTATGTTTGGAAAACATATAGGCGGCAAAAATGTCGTGCGTAGGTTCGAATCCTATTCTCCGTAGTCCGAAATCGTGGACAGTGATCGAGGGGTTACTGGAGTATCCGCTTACGGTTGCAACTGCGGACTCCGACGTATATTTTTTGAAATTTTTGTTTGAGATGTAAGCGAAGTTGATCTTCGCTGATTTGGTGGTAGTTCCCATTCGGGTGAAACGATATAGATCATACTAGAGTGATCGACTGCCCAAAGAGATCGACTAAATCATTGCAATGATCATACTCCACACAAATTTCAAAATCATTTTGGCGTTCGTGGCGAAAACGGAAAAACGCAACGGACTGTGAATCCGTCTATTGCAGGTTCGAGTCCTGTCGATCGCCCTACTCTTCTTATAAAAAAAGATGTAAAAATAAAATATATAAGCACTCTTAGCTCAACAGGATAGAGCGTTCGGCTACGAACCGAAAGGTTGTGGGTTCAATTCCTTCAGGGTGCGTTTAATCTCAGATAACCAAGTTGGTAAGGCACTGGACTTTGAATCCAGTAACGCACAGGTTCGAACCCTGTTCTGAGAATTACTGTCTTGCATTTAATAAAAAATGTGCTATAATAGTAAAGAATATTTTTGGAAGCGTAGTGAAGCTGGTTAAACACGGCAGGCTGTAACCCTGCTCTCTTTCGAGTTCGTAGGTTCGAATCCTACCGCTTCCATTTTCATACTGATGGGGGATAGCTCAATGGTGGAGCGCCCGGCTGTTAACCGGAAGGCTGTGGGTTCGAGTCCCACTCTCTCAGTACCCTGGCTGGTGGAATGGCAGACACACAGAGTTTAAGCCTCTGCGATATTTTTTTCGTGCAGGTTCAAGTCCTGCGCTGGGGATGGGAGGCTGAATATCAGCTCACGTTAACTGTTCAATCTGAAAGGGTTGGAGTTGCTGATATTTTTCTTCTAACGATTGTATAAAAATTTTTGATAACGCTGTGACGACAGCGATCTGCGTGGTTAGTTTAATGGTAAAACCTCAGTCTTCCAAACTGATGACACGGGTTCGATTCCCGTACTGCGCTTCATTATTGATGATCAAATATTGTTTCTCGTGCGAACGAGATTCTCTAGTGAGCCCTGATCACACTCACACCGTTACTGGAACTGTAAAAGTTCCAACTCAGCTGAAATAATTTCAGTAGGGAGTATCGACCCCGAAGTTACGTGATTATTTCAGTCGTGACTACGTGCCAAATATCATCAATAATGAAAGTTGTTTCTCGTGAAAACGAGTTTGTCTAGTGAGCATTGATCACGCTCACTTTATACAACTTTATTACTTTTAAAAACTAGAGAAATTTAGTTTTAGTGGTAGGTCAGCAGTAAAGCCGAACCACTTTAATCTATACGCCCTGAAAATTATGAGTATACCAAACAAATAGTAGCTTTGGCGAAATTTGGCTCAATATGGGAATGTCAATTTTGACTGACGGCAATACTCAAGTGATTAAGATATCACTTGCTCCTTCTGGGATATGTTCAATTGAAAGAACAGACTTTAATTATTAAAGTTGTGGGCTCACACTCTTCATCTTAATTTCAGAAATATACTAGTTGAATAGGTTCGCCTATAAGTTCTGAAATTAGCCTGCAAGGAAGTTAGGTTTTTGCACAAATGCTAAATTTGTTGGTTTGTGGTGATCCGAATCCTAAATAAAACCACCCTTTATGGATAGGTATGCAAGCGGTCATAAGCAGGCTGTTTTGAAAGCAGTTCAGTGGCCTAAAAAGTCGCACGTGGGTTCGAATCCCACCCTATCCTTTATATTATATATTTATATATATTATTTATTAATATAAAATATGCAATGTAAACGAGTTACGTTAGAGTATTCGTAGGCGTTATAAAGTTCTTAAAATGCCCAGAAATTTTTGAGAGCAAGTCTTATTTTAGAGTTGTCCGTGAATACTTCGTTGGGGAAAACGGTCATTTAATTTTTAGAAAAATTTTAAAAACTATTGACATTTTAAAAATAAATAGTTTATACTATATATCAGTTTATAATAACATACGGGGGTAGAGCAGTTTGGTCAGCTCGTTGGACTCATTCTCCAAAGGTCGCAGGTTCGAATCCTGTCCCCCGAATACACCAAAGGGCATAATTCCATTTAGCAGGTGGTGCCCGGGTTATCTTGTTAAGACCTGCAATTGTGGTATAGGGATACCTTTACTATTGTTGTTCCAGAGTGGAGACCGGTGAAATGGTTCAGGCTGAGATAACTTGCGAGACGGTGCGAAAAACAAGGTGCTCTGCGAATCGTCGCAACAAGTGTCGGTGAACGGGATTCGTCCTATAGCCGGCCACAACAGTGAATCTGAGGTGACACTTAGGGAACCAAAGTTGTGTGTCAAATAATGCGATCGTAGTTGATGTTACGGTGACGTAACTATAAGATTTTCGGAGGCACTCGGACAAAATCTACGTTTGGATATAACGTTTACGTATGGTAAAAAAATATACTATGTGGTGCTTGTTTGAGTTGGGGTTGTCGATACCGCCCACACTTCAAAAAAGGCTAGGTCAACCGGAGTTGCAAACCGGGGCCATTCCTAGTCAGTGTGTAACCTTAATAGTTTGCAGCGCTAAGTCGAGTAGGAAAAACATCCTGGTGTTTCACGGGTGGTAGCTCAGTTGGTAGAGCAGGGGATTGAAGATCCCTGTGTCGTAGGTTCAAGTCCTACCCGCCCTGGTTGCCCGCAGCCATTCTTTTCCTTCTTTTTGGTTGCTGGGTTTATGGTGGTATAGTACAGTGGTTAGTGCGCTCGGCTGTCTACCGAGAGACCGGAGTTCGATTCTCCGTATCACCGTTTTTGTTAAGGAGATATCGCCAAGTGGCTAAGGCATAGGCTTTTCACGCCTACATTCGTCGGGTTCGATTCCACCATCTCTATAGGCTCTCATTCTTTCCTTCTTTTTGGGAGCCGTTTTTATAGGCGATTAGTTTAACTGGCAAAATGTCGGTCTCCAAAAACCGATGTCACTGGTTCAAGTCCGGTATCGTCTGTCGCCCTGATGGTCATTCTTTCCTTCTTTTGACCATCAGGGTATTTTTTTTTGTTTTTTTCTCTGAATTTAATAAAGCAGTTGGTGGTTGCACCTTAATAAAAAGTAGTCAAAAATAATAAAATTTCATTTAAATTTAAATAATACGAAAAATAAGTTGCATTATATTAAATAATATAATACAATAGTTTTTATCAAACAAATCGGAATATAAAATTTCTTAGAAAGGATAAATTATTGAGTATGATGAGAAGTCAGAAAATTAGACTAAAAACTAACCAAGGAACAAGAGAATCTTGCTTGGTGGTATAGTAAAGTTTCACGTAATTTCTGGAATCTTTTAGTTGATATCGACAAACGGAACAACAAGGGTGAGTTTGATGATATTTTGAGTACAAATGGGAATCAAACCTATCATTCAAACTTCCACAACAGAGAGGTTTATAGTCTCAATCAATCAGACTATCTCAACCTTGCTAAGATGGTTGTCGCTAAGAGCTCTGAAGAAGACAGTGAGAAATGGTCTTGGTATTATCAACCCTAATCAATCTTTTATCTACGGCTTTTCTTTCAAGGGAGTTAGTGAAAAATCAGAAGACTAAACAAAGGTAAATTGAACTTTAGGAATATTGATAAAACACAGCCCTAATTTCAATGTAGTCTGTTGTGCATTTGGTGACAAAAAACGCCCTAGTCGCATTTATCTAAAAAAGAATGGTAAACTTCAAATACCAACTATTGGGGGAGTGGGGTTTGGTTCAGTTAGAAATGCTTTTCGACTTATCTTGTAAGAAACAGGTTGCCAACGTTTCTTTCGATGGAAAAATATTGGTACTTATCCTACACAGAAGATGTTGGCAGTACAGCAACGAATTTACCGGATTATACAGATGGAATTGGAATTGATTTAGGTATCAAAAACACTTGCAACAGTATCTGACGGAACTAACGTCCCAAATATCAAGACTTTCAGACGAGTTCGTATTCTGAACAAACGCTTAAAACGACTACAGCGAAAGGTATCTCGCAAATATCTTATCAATAAATGCAACAAACACAATAAAACAAAGAATATTATTAAGCTAGAAAGACAAATTAAGTTGATACACCGTTCAATAAAGAATATTCGTATCAACCACATTCGTAAATTTGTCTCAGAATTGGTTAAAAAGCAACCGCAATATATTGCAATCGAGGATTTGAATGTGAAAGGAATGATGAAGAACAAACATCTCGCAAAAGATATCACTAATTGCTCTTTTTACACTATCAGAGAACATCTTATTAGGAAGGCAACCGAAAGGCGAATAGTTGTTAGGTTGGTAGATAGATTTTATCCATCAAGTAAGACTTGTTCAACTTGTGGTAGCTACAAAAAAGATTTGAAACTCAGTCAACGATTATACCATTGTGACAACTGCCAAGAAAAAATAGATAGAGATTTAAACGCCTCCTTGAATATTGCGAAAACCGACAACTATGTACTAGCTTAATTAAATTGTTTTATTGACTTTGAAAACTAGAGTAAATTAGTTTTAGTGGTAGGTCAGCCGTAAAAGCCGAACCACTTTAATCCACACGCCCTGAAAATTATGAGTATACCAAACAAATAGTAGCTTCAGCAAATTTTGGCTCAATATGGGAATGTCAATTTTGACTTACGGTAAGGAAAAGCAAGAGCGTTATTTTTGGAAAAAGTAATCTAGGACATTAGAGTCTAATATTTCACGTGCTTCAGAACGAATCGAGCTATTTTTGACAGTTTCATCAAAAAGTTCTAAAAATTTGTACGTTTCTTGTAAAATATGCGTTTTAGATAGTTTTTCGGTAAATTAACAACCCTACAGATATCTAAAAAGTAATAAATATACATTTTTAATAAAAATGAAATAAAAATTTAATTAGTTAAAAACTAGAGGAATTTATTTTTAGTGGTAGGTCATCCGTGAAGCCGAACCACTTAAATCTATACGCCCTGAAAATTATGAGCATATCAAACAAATAGTAGCTTCGGCAAAAATTTTTGGCTCAATATGGGAATGTCAATTTTGACTTACGGTTCCTATAACCAACGTGAATAATATAGTCTAGGGGTAACTTCCTGGAACATAGGCCTATTATGGGGAATGAGCTGGGGTTTTAAAAAAATTAGGTTTAAAAATTCCTTTCCCTCAAGTTAAGATGGAGTAGCTTAAAAACAGAAAATGAGTTTGCTTAGAGCTCATATTTTTAAAAATTTTTGTTTTCATTTTTAAAAAGAATCTATAATTATTTCCAAAGCAAAAAATACTCAAAGAAGGAATTTATATTTGCTTTATCCGAAAGGAGTTTCGGTTTGAATCAAACCAAAAACAAGTGAAAGTTTTAATCATAATAATCTGAGTCTTGCTATCTCTAATAGATTCTTTTGATAAAACTGTAGCTCAAGTACTCTAAATTGGGTTGAGGGTATTTGAAAGTTGCCATCGTACTTTTAAAAACACGAAGAGGAATAATACAATGTATGTAACAAAAAGCCTTTTAGCAAGTCGGAAGTCGACAGGTAATAAAAAGCTTACATTGTACCCTGTGAGGTGGATGGATATACCAGAGAACTGGGTGGGGTTTTCCGTTCCGAAACCAAAACGGTAAGGTTGCCTATAACCGACGAGAACAATATAGGCTGGGGGTGACTGCCTGACGGAGTTAATAACCGACCCTTAATTGGGAATAAGTTGGCTTTTGAAATTTTTGGGTTAAAATTTCGTTTTCCTACAAGTGAATATGGAGTAGCTTAAAAACTAAAAAGAGTTCTGATTGTTTCGGACTCTTTTTAGTTTTCAAAATCAAAATCTTTCGAACTTTCGAATACTATAATTTAAATAAAAAAATCGAGTCAAAAGACTCATAGAAAGAAGGTAGTCTCATGGAAGACTTTAAAATTTCAAAAGGCGTAAAAATCGCCATCATTGTATTTCTTGCTAGGGCTGTACTTGTACGAGTTACAGCTATGAAGCGTATCCCTGCTAATACAGTCGGAGTAAAGGTTAGTGCCTTTAACGGAGTTCAGGAGACAACTCTCCAAACCGGATATCATTTCTTGGTTCCGTTCGCCGACAAGGTGTATACTTTACCGACGTCAGTTCAGACGAAGACAATGGAAAAATTGACCACTCAAACAAAGGATGGTCAGTGGTTAAACACCAACATTGACGTTAAGTACAAGATCAACAAAGAAAAAGCTATGACAGTTTTCTCAAACTATACCGATCTTGAGAACGTTAATAATAACGTAATTTCTCCAGCCGTTCAACGTGCAATCGAATCTGTAACCGGTAACTATGATATCTACGATATCCTTGGTGCAAAACGTACAGAAGTTTACGAGGCAATCGATAAGGCTCTTAAGGAAAAATTTGAGTCTTATAATCTTGAGTTCGTATCATTCACGATTACGGATCAGGACGCTGGTGACGAAATTGAAGCTGCTATCAAGAACGAGTCAGTAAAACAAAAAGAGATTGACACTGCCAAACAAGAGCAGGAAAAATCTAAAGTTGAAGCTGAAACTAAAAAAGTTCAAGCTCAAGCTGACGCTGATACAGCAATTATTAAGGCTGAAGGTGAAGCAAAAGCGAACAAGATCAAGTCTGATTCAATTACAGATAATCTTATTCGTATGAAAGAAGCCGAAGCCCGTGAGAAACACGGATGGGTTACAGTTAATGGAGCTCAAGGCGTTATCACGAAACAAGAATAAGATCTAAGGGGATTAACGTCCCCTTTTTATTTAAATTTAATGTTATAATAGTTTATAGATAAAAAAATTAAAAACATTGATTTACTAGTTGACATCTGAATATTAATGCGCTATAATAGGTTTATTGAAAAGAAATATATTAAAATGATCAAATTGATATTTGGATCTTTAGCTCAGTTAGCAGAGCAACAGACTCTTAATCTGTGGGTCGTAGGTTCGAGCCCTACAAGATCCATTAAATAATAAAGCTCTTAACTCAGTTGGGAGAGTGCTTCCCTTACAAGGAAGAAGTCATCGGTTCGAACCCGGTAGAGGCTATGAAGATGTTACAAGAGGGGCGGTTTTGTTGGTTAAGATAAATTGTGTGGTGCGGGCAAGAAAGCCTAACAATACGTATCACAAGTTTGTTACAATGAAGTAAAACGTCTCTCTGTTAAATAAAAGGACTTTTAGCTCAGTTGGTCAGAGCCTCGGCTCATAACCGAGTGGTCGTAGGTTCGAGTCCTGCAAGGTCCATTCGTTATTTTTTTACGAAATGCCAATTGCCGAGGTGATTGGCACCTCCTTGGGGTTTTAGCTCAGTTTGGGAGAGCATTTGCTTTGCACGCAAAAGGCCGCAGGTTCAAGTCCTGTAAACTCCATTGGGTCAGTTATTTACCCTGGGGATTCGATCCTCTTGAAAAATAACGGGCTGTGTGCCAAAGCCGTTCCGGGGCTTTTATAAGATAGGTGTAAATACCAGAGTCCCTACTTTTTAGTAGGTATCCGTCGGATCGCAGAGTTTGGTAAGCTCTAGATGGGGCTTTTAGCTCAATTGGTAGAGCGTTTGCCTTGCACGCAAAAGGTCGCAGGTTCGAACCCCTAGTAAGCTCCATTCTGAAATAAAAACAGAAAATAAAAAATGCTGAATTTATTTCAGATAGAAAGTATCCAATGGGTTTATTTGATTATGAAAATGTCAATGAATTTATTAGCTGATCACATTTTTATCAGTAGCTCAAAAATCAAAAATCTATAAATAATCTAAAACTTCAAAAAGTTATGTATTTCGTACTAAAAAGAATCTAGAGATAAGAATATATTACCTTATAAAACCTTAAGAGAGATTTATGACGAGCTATTTCTTGTTTGGGCATACGGCCCCTAATGTTGAAAAGTCAATATCAACGTTTTAAGATTTTTGGATCTGCACCAATTATTGGTAAATTTGAATACACTGAAAGTTTATCACCATTGGATAATCTAATTGCTGATTATCTCGATTGCAAATTGATTGATTTGGTTAACGAAAGTTTTTGATAATGGTTTTTGGAAAACAACAAGAATCAAATTTGCGGTTTCAGAAGTAAAGTTCCTTATGACTTTTCACATCTTTGAGGTATAGGTAAGAAGATTTTTTTCGGGATTTAGCTCAGTTTTGTTAGAGCGCCTGCTTTGGGAGCGAGGGGTCACAGGTTCGAATCCCGCAATCCCGATATCAGTGGTAGGTCAGTCGTAAAGCCGAACCACTTAAATCTAAACGCCCTGAAATTTATGAGTATATCAAAACAAATAGTAGCTTCGGCAAATTTTTGGCTCAATATGGGAAGGTCGATTTTGACTGACGGCAGTAGGTTCGAATCCTGTAATACATATATCAGGTTAAGTTTGTTCTAAGCCAAAAACGAACTCTAGGCGATCTACCAAAGTTGTAACAAAGGTCGCTGATCTAGCCCATAGATCGACAGAAGCGAGCGTTTGTAGGGCGCTCATAAGTGAAAATCTTGAATAAATAAATCCGCCTAATGCCAAGACGCTCGGATCCTTATGGGATTGATAACCGAGAAAACGGCCACTTAAAGCAGAGTGGCTTCTGCTTATCTTTTTGGTAACGCTAGAAATAGTTTATCAAAAAATATATTGTAGTATGGCTGCGGAGCGGCTGTGGAAAGTGCGAAGGAGCGCAATACCCTCCAGCTACAACTATGAGAGTTAACTCAGTGGAAGAGTGCTTGTTTCATACGCAAATAGTCGGGGGTTCGACTCCCTCACTCTCAATTCAATATTTCAATATCCATCGTTGTGTTAATATATTGGAGGTGGATATATTGGAAAAAAATTTGAAAAATGATAAAGACGAAACTTGTTTTTGTAACGATATAGATCCCTGACGATTATTGGGATGATGATGACTTTTATGACGATGACTTTTGGAATGACACATACGACTGTGGTTGTTGACCTGTTGTGGTTGTACTTGTGATGATGATTGGGACGAGGATGAGATTTAATTCTTTAAGTTTAAGTTTCAATTTTTTCTGAAACTTATATCGAAGTTTAGCTCAGTCTGGTAGAGCGTTCGCTTGATAAGCGAAGGGTCAGAGGTTCAAATCCTTTAACTTCGATAACCCAAAGCCTTATTCGTTAAGGAAGTGGTATTTGAGATTGGTTTAAAACCAATCTAATAACTATTATTGAGGGGTAGCCTGACATAGGACTTGGCGAGTATGTCCTCCGTCCGTACAACGGAGTTCTCAGTGCGCAATGAGAGTACGGTGGTTCGATTCCACTATGCCCTATTAGAGTTTTGTAATCTAGCCGTGCTAATTTTGTAATACGTACCCGAAGTCTCCACGGAAATTACACTATTAGCAAAACGTTCGTTGGGTAAAACGAAGTTGAGACATTTTAGAGAGAATTTACAGTTGGCGACTGTATAGTTAAAGGGTGCGCTCCTTTAACTGTTTTAGGTGATACCATACCTTTGTACTTTGATATATAAAGTTGGCAAAAAAATTGTCCTAAACAAGACAATTAAACTGTTTCGTCTTTTAGATGTTAAACGAGCGTTGATTCTAGGTAGCTACTCCACGGTTAGTTAGATGAGCTCCTGACTTGCGTTTTCGGTATCAACGGCGAGTGGGATTTAAAACCGAATTTTATAAAAAGCTCCGATGGTGGAATGGCAGACACGCTAGGCTTAGACCCTAGTTTCTTAATGGGAGTGCAGGTTCAAGTCCTGCTCGGAGTATTGTTAGTTATTTTACGATATAATAGTGGTAGAAGAAGGTTTATATATTTCGTTTGTGTTACATAAATTCTCGCGCTATCCTCGTTACAATTATGGCAATTAAATCAGCTAACAGGAGATTGTTATGTATCCAGATTGGGTTGAAGACAGATTTTGAGTGATGATATACCAGATTGGGCTGAAGATCGATGGGGTGATGACGATTCAGATTCTGGACGACGATTGAGCACCTTATTGAGACTAAATACAAGGAGACAACCCCTTGTATTTAGTTTGAAGAATTTACTTTAATTTCACTTGCAGGAGTAGCTCAGATGGTAGAGCACCTGATTTGTAACCAGGCGGTCGCAGGTTCGATCCCTGTTTCCCTGCATTATTACTTTTTAAAAGTAATATTTTAAAATATTGTAAATAGCGCAAAGGACTCTCAGTGAGCTTTTGTTGCGGTTGCGTACAATACGTTACGTGACTTTTTATTTAAAAAGAAGAATAGCTCAAGTCACTCTACGGGGGCTTGCTGCGGGTGCAACTCTGAGGAGTTGTGCTTTTTGTTACAAAAACGATAAAATAACTATATCAGGATAAAAATAAGAGTAGGAGGTGTCACATTGCCTGAAAAAGATACAGAAAATGTTGAGTCTGGATTAAATAAAGAAGGTGGTGTTGTTTCTTCAACGGGCTCAAGATTGGAAAAATGGAGAATAATAAGAACAGTAAAAGTTTTTAGCGGTGGAGACATTGTTTCTACCGATAAGTTGAAGAAAGGGTTTTACAGCCACGCAAAAAGTGATTGCGTTTTTTGGTTCGATATTATCCTTGATTGTTGCCGGATTCACTGTAAACAATTTAATGAATGGTAAACCGGCGAAAGCCAACAGATAACAATACACCAACAACATCCATTGTCAAGATAATTGAAAAATCGAATACATCATCTGAACAAAAATTCAGATAATAATTCTTCTGTAGACAAAAACAAGGAAACAAAACCATCCACAAACAATAATGCAGAAGAAAAGAAAGAAACGAGTCGAACGATAAAACATCCGACTCTTCATCACCAAGAGAAGGAAATTGTACGAGAAATCATTAGAGAGGTTCCTGCAACAACGACTACAAGGGTAGTTGAACAGGATTTATCATCTAACACGGATCCGAACACGAAGAGTTCCGGCGAAGAAAATCATCCAAAAGGTGAGGGTGAAACGAAGCCATCTCTAAGTGAAGGTAAATCCGAATAACAATTTCTGGAGGAAATCTTGAAAGATATATTAGAACAAATGGAGGTTGATGTTATCGACAACAACCTTTCTGACAAAAGAGACCTTGGTAGAGTTTTGGATTATATTTGCCAAGATGTTTACAACCAATTTTTGCCTGACCTTGAAAAACGGGTTTCTAAAAAGAATTTTAGAACAGAAGAAGGGTTGGAACGTGCTGTTGTTGAGGGAATGAACGACGCACTCAAACACACTTTCTGGCGTTGTAGATCTTGAGGTCATCGAACGTGTCGGTCGAGATAAGGTTTATAGATCGGCATTTTACTATATGAACGAACCACTCATTTATAGTATCGTTCGTAAATTTGACAACCTACCTCTAAGCGAAGAAGATCGTGTTAGTGCAGCTCAAAAGGGGTTTGTAACTGCTATGAACTTGTTTGATCCAACACGAGGGTTTCAATTTTCAACTTTCGCTTACCCTCTAATATCTCACGAAATCATTGCGATAGAAAAAGGAGAAAGAAAGAGCACTAGTTATCAAAATATAACCCACGAAAAGTTCTTGCTTCCGATGATATGACTGTTGTTCGAATTGAAAAAGCGGTTGGACATCGTATCATTAAAATAAATAAAGAGGTTCAAGAACTGTATAACGTTACAGTCAGTTATGATGGGGAAGACTCTGAATATACTCATCAATACCTATATCAATTAAACCCTAAAATTAAAGTTGGTGTCCATCTAAAGCAAGGTGAATTACTAGGGACTTTGGATGGGCGCGGAAGTTGATTTGGATTCAGTTGAGGGGCATATTGAAGGTGAGCGGAGTGGAGAAACTCTATTTATTAATCCCATAGATCACAAAAAGTGATAGTTACCGAAGACCTGATCAATGAGGGTTCTAGGGTGAAAATTTTAAAACAATTGAGGGAAAGTATCGCTACATTAAACGAAAATGAAATTTTAATTGTAGAAAAAGACTATTGCCAATAAAAAGCGATAAAGCAACACTTTAAAAATTTATCAGACGAACTCGGTTTACCAACGTCAGATATCAAACTATTAGAAATGAGAACTTTAGATAAATTAAAAATGAATTAGAGTCTCGTGGTATAGAAGCTAAAGATCTGGAGTGTTTTGAGTGAGACATAAACAGTTTATATTTTTACGATATAATAGATAAGAAAACGAAATTGTTTGAATAAGTCTATCTTGATGAAATTTTCAATAATTAGTTTTTAGAGTATAGTTATTTTTATTTATGTTTTGAAATATTTTTGTAAAGAATTGATTTCAATTCCTTTGCTTTTAGATATTTAACCCCTATAATAGTTACAGAGTATAAAAAAATAGGAGGTGCTTGTTCAGTGACAAGTATTACAAAAAAGCTGGTAGTTTGTTAGCTATTGGTCTATCAACCGCTTCAGTTCTTGGTGGGGCTCTTCCAGCGGTTCAATCAGTATTTGCAGAAGGTAACAAAACAGAAGTTACAACAAAAACAAGCTGATGTAGCTCAAGTGGTTTCGAAAGCTAATATTGACGACAGTAAAATGCGTGAAAATTCAGGAAACGTATTCTCACAAGGTTATACACTAAACCTTACTGTACCAGATTCAGTTAAAGCTGGTTCTGTTGCTACAATCAAAGTAGAAAACCTTCCTCTTCTATTTGGTTCAGGAGATGTTAAGACTGCTGATGTTACAGTAGATGGAACAGTTATCGGTAAAGCAACCCTTAAAAATCAGCAACTTTCCGTACACAACAAATTGACGCAAAAACATCCTTTGATCAAAAAGAAAGCTGCTAACATTAAAGCTGGTTTCGGTGAATACGAATACGAAATCGTATTTAACGACAAAGCTACGAACTTCAAAAATAAAGATATTGTATTTAAATCAGCTTCTGAAAGTTCAGTATTTACATCAGTATCAAAAGACACTACTGTAAAAGCTAAGATTACAGTAAATGACAAAGAAGTTGCAACTAAGGACATCACAATTAAGCCTTCGACTTATCAAGATGACAAGGTTAAAACTTCTACAGTAGATCTTTCAACAAACACACAAATGATCAAGAATAACGATGGTACAATTAATTACATATTAGCCGTTGGTGTTCGTCCTATGGATCAGGATTATGGTGTTGGTGATAAGATTACAGTAACACTTCCACGTGATTCAATGATGAAATTCACAAAACAAGATGTTACTGCCGGTAAAGAACTTCGTATTGTTCCTGCATTCACTAAGAACAGTTTTGCAAACGAAAATAACGTCCTTCTTGCTGATACAAATGCAGTTACAGCAAAAGTTGCAGAATTGAATGACAACAAGGTTGTCTTTGAAATTACTAGTGGAACACTTAAACGTGTAAACTACTATGTATTTACAACAGATGAAACTGGAGCTTCATTCCGCTTGACAAGTAAAGCTGCTGGCAAACTTGCTGCTGATGGTAAATCATTTGGGCCTGAAACGGTAACAAGCTCTATTACTACTAAAGATGGTAAAACAAATCCAACTGAAGTTAATACTAGCTTAATTCAGTGTTAATGGTGCAACACTTACTGCAAAAGGTGTTCAAGAAATCATTGAAAAACCAGTTGAAAAACCAACAGCTAAGAAAGAGTACATCACTCGTTGGATCACAATTGTTGAAAACAAAGAAACTAAGTTGAAAAGAAGACTTTACAGGTGATCACATTAAAGATCCTGAGAAGTTCACCGGATATGTTCTTAAGAAAACAGAACAAGATGGTAACAAGACAACTTATATCTACGAAAAAACTAAATCTCTAACAACTCGTTGGGCAAACGTAGATAAACCAGAAGAAAACTTGAAAGATCCATTCTCTGGTGACAAGACTCAAGAAGCTGGAACTATTTCAGGATGGACATTTGTTCGTACTGATACTGACAAAGATGGTAACGTAGTTCACCTATTCAAGAAAGCAGAAAATCCAGCAACTCCAGAAGCTAAGAAAGTTAAAACTGAATGGTTGGAAGAAGTTACAACTAAGGACAAGGACGGCAAAGAAACTAAAGATCTTAAGGCTATCCAAGGTAAAGATCCTGTTGTAGCTGAAACAACTAAGGACGCTGGAACTATTCCAGGATTCAAATTTGTCCGTACAGACAAGGATAAAGACGGTAACGTTAAACATATCTTTTGTTCGTGAAGCGAAGACAGCAGATAAGAAAGACGCAGTTAAGACAGGTGCTTCTGCTGGTAGAATCATCTTACCACTTTTAGGTGTTGGTGCTACCGCTGCTATCGGTGGAGCTGCATACTTGAAATCTAAAAAGAAAAAATAGTCTAAAGAAATAAAAGAGAGAGGTTGACCCTCTCTTTTTTAGGTTTGATTTCTTTCTTTAAAAATGGTAAAATTAGAGATAACGAGATAACTTAGGAGGTATGGGATTGTTGGGACAATTACCAAGAGGTCACGGATTTTTATCGCTGAAAAAGGGCGAGGCAATGCGTGAATTTCAAAAATTATGAAAAATTAAACACTCCCTTCCTTATACGTTGGATTTTGGTAGATTTAGTGGTCACGTAGTAGAACTCGCCAATCCTGGTCAAATAAACCCAGAATGGGCTGAGTTTTCAATGGATCATCTACCAATGATTCCGGATACTTGGAATTACTACCCAACAGAGGGTGTCGATTTTAAAACTGGAAAACGTACAGGAAAAGTGAATAAATTTTATTCACAAACAAAGGAAACATTGGAAAAAAATAACTATGACTTTATCGTTTGTGGTACTGACCCGGAACGAGGGGAATCTATTTTTGACGCTTTTATGAGCACAATGAATCCGAAACATTCAAGCAAAAGACCGATATAGATTTTTGGAATAATGGTATGAGTGATAAGGAAATTCAAAAAGGATTTCAAAATCTCTTTATCTTATTCTGATAAAATTGGGCCAAATACTGGAACAGTTCAAGATTTGTCCAATGCTGCATTTCTTAGAGCAAAGACTGATTGGCTTATAGGTTTAAACGGTACACAAGCTGTATCATCTAAAGCTGGATTCACTGTAAATATTGGTCGGGTGCTAGATCCGGTAGAAAATCTTATTGTTCAACGAGAACTCCAAATTCGAAATTTCAAGCCAGAACAGTTCTTTACAATTCAACAAAAATTTGTTCAGAATGGTCCGAATTTTATAGCGAGCTTGATTGATGAATCTGGGAAACCAAGACGCTTTTTCTAGCGAGGCAGAAGCAAAACAGTTTCTGGATCAAATTAAGTCACTATCTTCTTCTGCAAAAATTACAGAAGTTAATGTAAAACGGGCTAAAGAGGTTGCTCCATCCTTTTTACTCTACATCACTCATTGAAGGTGCAGCTCAGAATTGTACAAATACAAACCTAAATATACTGATGAGTTGTTGGAATCGTTGTATTTGAAGAAGATAACAACATACCCTCGTGTTGATACAACAGTTATCACAGAAAAGTTGGCTGATGAAATGCCGGGTGTTCTAAACACAGCATACGTTTATCCTGAATTTAGATCTATCACAATTTCTCAAGAACAATTATCTGCATTCAAAAGAAACAAAACTTATGTTAATGACGCAAAGGTTGGTGCACGAAGCTATTCAACCATTACCTGAAATTAGCGTAAATATGGGTTCTTTAACAGATGAAGAAAAAGAATATTTTTTACTTAATCTGTCGTAGTCAAATTCTTCCATTTGTTGGTGATGTTCTTATTGATAAGACAGTTATCAAGGTTGAGGTTGGTGATTTTGTATTTCGTGCTAATGGCTCACGACTTGTAGACCCAGGATGGTCTGCTTATGTACCAGAAAAACTTTCGAGATACTATGTTACCAGAATTATTTGAGGGTTCTGTTTCTCTGATGATAGTTCTATTTCAGAAGGTTGGACTACACCTCCAAAAGAATATAGTGTTACAGATTTCAATAACATCTTTAGAAAACATTCATCGATTGTTAACTGATGATGAGAAGAAATTAGCTATTAAAAAGCTGAAGGATTGGGAAGACCATCAACTCGTGCGGATATCATTGAAAAATTGATTAATCACGAACGTATCATAATGAACAAAAACGAAAAGTATCGAGCTACAAATTTCGGTATTGAAGTAGTTGAAAACTTAGAGGAAACGATCTTCTTTCACCTGAACTTTCTGCAAGATTGGAAACTAAATTACAAGATGTTGAACTCGGAAAATTATCGGTAGATGATTATTACAAGTATGTTGTTCGATTTACTGAAAATTTTTGTTTCAGAACTTAAAAGTAGAAACTTCTCCTTTAATGAAATTCCCGAATATTCAAAGAAGACTCAGCCGGAATTGGTTTCAATTGTGAAAAGTACCGGAGCTGAAGTTTTTGAAGGAAAAGACGCATTCTACGACACAACATTCTTAAGCTGGATCGCTCAAAAACAAGAAGCAGATAAGGATGGTGCAAAGCCCCTGAATTTAGAGGTTTCTATCTCAAGAAGAGTTTCGTAACTGATAAATTCAAAATGAAAAAAAGGACTTCACAAAGAAAGACATTGTAGCTTTTAACAAATTTAGAAGAAATCGAGAAAGAGTTTGTTTGGTCAGAAAGTAAAAATACGTCAAAGGCAAAGCTGAAACTTGATAATAACTTGAGACTTCAGTTTGTCAAGAGCAGTGGATCCAAACAGGAAGTTTCAGAATTTTTCTTTCCGGTCAAAAAGATTTATTACGTCCGAGGGTAAGTAACGAAGGTACTGAAGATGAGAAAAATATTCCTTCTATCACGTTGGTGAACAAGGATCAGGATTCCGAGTTTGGGGTGATGTTCTTGGAAATAGAATATCTCCAGAAGAGTTTGCAGCACTTTACAAAGGGCAGAAAAATCCACAAGGAACGCCCTTGTATTCAATAATGGGGATTCTACATCGGGAACGTTGTATTATGACTCTGATGAACAGCGCATTAAAGCGATCTTTGATAAAAAGTTCAACAAGGAACTGTAGTATTTGAGGGTGATGGTCACAGGTAGAAAAGTTTATGAGCAAGGAAAACCTTCCATATTACAAGATTGATGGGAAAGTATTTGTTAATGGTAATACATACGGACACGATATTACGCTTGATGATCTTAAAGATTTGGCCATTAATGGAGAAACCTATATCACTGATTTCTTATCAAAGAAGAACACTTTATTTTCCTGGACGACTAAAAATTATTAATGATAAAATTAAGCTTGTATTTGAAGAATAATTGTGATACAATATATTTAAACTAATGAAAACGAGGTGCTTAAATTGTCAATTATTTATTTGAAAGAAAAACGCAAAACTGGACGTAAAGTAGAACGCAAGGTTCGTATGCTTGGTGTTGACACTTGGTTGTCAGAAAAAGACTTCAAAAAACAAGTAGTAAACGGTCTTGTTTCATTAAAAGTTAACAAACCTTATACAGAAAAGGATATGTTGGCTGAAGGTTGATAATTTAATTAGGGAGTTTGGATTTTTAAATCCAGACTCCTTTTATAATTTTAGAAAATAAATTAAGCTGAAATAAATTCAGCAGAAAGAAGGAAATTTATGTTTAAAAAGAAATTAAAAATAAATTGCTGAGTGACTGGTTCACTCGTTTTGAACAACTCTTTGTCGGTATCGATGAAGAACCGAGTTATTTTCGCTATAATCCATTGTCTGCAATTGCAGTTGCCGAATGGTGCGCTCGCCTACAAGAACTTGATAAGAAAAATCGAGAACTTAACGGTGGTGAATCTCGATACGCAGATTTCGACTGAGACGACAGGTCTACACCTCCAGATGAGTTTGTTCGAGGTGATGGTGGTATCACAGACATCGGAGCTTCACTAATTATCAATAATCAATATCTTGGTAATAGTATCGCAGAAGATGGAACTCAAGACTACTCGCCAAACCCTTATGAGTTTGACAAACTCACAAATCCAGGAGTTTTTAATTCCTGAAGCTGTTACAGATCTGACAGGTATCACAAACGAGATGGTTGCGAAAGCAAAACCATAGAAGATTGTTCTTGAAGAGTTTCGTGAATTTACAAAAGGGGCAATCCTTGTTGGTCACAATATCGGTGACTCTCAGTCCAACAAACGTGGATTTGACGTAGCTCGTGTTTACGGGCCGATCGCAAACGCTGTTTGGTGATGAGATCGACGATCTACTTGAAAAACTCAGTTGATACACTTCCCGCTTTTCAAAAATATGATTGCGGGTGTTTCACACAAAAACGAAGATCTTTAGGCACGACTTGAATCACACCTTGTTGGTGCCCACCGTGCAATTCCGGACGTTCTTGTAAATGCTCTAGTATTTTCAAAAATGTTACCAATCTTACTGGACGCACCAGTAAAAGAATTGTTGGAATATGCGAATAGTAAAGTTGAACAAGGTTATCACGTACTCACACACGTACAACCGGGTGCTGTAGTTAATGAAGATAACAAGTTAGAATCTTGGATTGAATTTGGTGTCAAATTGGACAAGAAACATCTTCAACTTCCAGGACGAAAACAAGTTCTAATTGTTAAGTTCGATAAGGAAAAAGGATGAGTTCATCTACGAAGATACGGAGTTTCGCTCTGGAATTGTTAAAGCAGAAGAATTATCTGAAAAATTCAAGATCATATTCTTCGTCAACAGGCTTTGTATTTTTAAAAACACGTCAAAACTTTTTGATGAGGTAATTAAAATGCAAGAAAATGTTGTATTTAAAAATAAAAAGACTGACTTTGATCCAGCCTTTTTTATTAATCTGAATATGTTGGAGCAACTCGGAACCCACATTTTCGGATTAAAGTTGATAGAATAGTGATATTTATCAACATCCTTCACATCAAGATCCTGAACAACGTAGGATACGCTATCAGAAAGACCAATGATGTGCTTTTTGATATTTCCTGTTATCCTCCACAACAATTTCCAATTGTTTATCCGCAGTGTCAGCCTCTGATTGACATCTTTCGGTCATTTCAAACATTGTGTCGTTTGTAGATTGCGTTTAAAACTGTAACTTTACGAACAACATTGTAGTTATCAGATTCTTGTAGCCAAATTGGTAGATACTGCTCTGCTTCAGGCACAGCCACTAAGTGCTAAGAGTGTTGCAGGAGAGCATAGTTGCTCCAACAAATTTTAATGTTTTAGATTTAAGATTTTTCATTAGATGAAACCTTTCTTCTTTATTTATTTTCTTAAATTATAATTAAATAAAGAAAGAAGGAAAAATATGGTTATTAAAAAGTTCTGAAACAAAACTCAGATCAACCATCTTGATTTTGTACAAGAAGCTATCCAAAGAGGTCTGTCGCAGGTAGTGAGAAGCGCCGAAAGAAATTCAGGATGAGTTGTCAGAATACAAGAGCAGTGTTTTGAGTGCAGACGATAGTTACTCTAGAGTCCGACTATATTATGATTTTCGCAAGAAAAGAATCCCAACAACACCTTATTTTAGAACCCCTGTTAGAATTTCGGATATTTTGACAATCAATAGCATTCTAAACTATTCTCTCGAAAGTTTTCACAATAGTTTTGGAGATTATATCATCAAAACTATTAATAAAAGAAAAATAAATCTTTATCCGGATTTGAATTGCAGCACAAAAATTTATATAGATAGAGATACAGATTAAACAAATACAGAGAAAGTTTTAACTTTGTAAAGGGCTGTTATCCTGTCATTCTTTTTGAGAAAATTATTTTGACGTGGTAACTTCAAACAATACAAAGAGGACAAAGGAGCCTACAGTCTCGATGTTTTCTGGACAAGGACGAAGCAGAGGTATTTGAAATTTATTGCAGAAAAGTATTCTATTAACGACAATTCGGATCTGTTGATGTATTTTGTTTTTAAAAATTGAATCAAGATATCATCTCTGAAGAAGTATTTGACGAAGTTTTAGATGTTTTATTATCTAAGAAAAACAGTATTTTTCAAAAGGATGGGGTGGACAAATGGGTCGCTATTTCAATAGTGATCGATTGATTTATAAAAATTAGAGGAGAAAATTGAGTTTCATAAACCAACAGAAAAAGAGTGTAATCTTTTTCTGAAACAATTGCAGCGATTTCTACAACTTCTCATTTTAGCTTATCTCCTATAAGATACTTACCACACGAACA